>OGOQ01000244.1_pt1 | contig 63864 bp, 57 predicted proteins | sample 1552691 | NCBI WGS metagenome assembly OGOQ01 (sample SAMEA2580209, study PRJEB22360) | human gut metagenome | biome: human gut; feature: human-associated habitat; material: faeces | place: Denmark | collected 2008/2010
TTTTCGAAAACCTACCCGTCCTTCCTTACCGTTAAGGAAGGCTCCACCTCTCATCCCGGTCTTCTCTCCTCAGGCGAGAAGAAGAAAACCGCCCTCCGGTGCTCGGAACCGCTACGCTATAAGGTTGGCGGACCATCAAAGGTCTTCGCCAGTTTTTGCGGGATGGGACCGCCTGGGATGGTCTTACTATGTCTTGCTATAATGGGCTTATAAAATAAAGATTTTGAAGGTAGAGGCCTTTTGACAGAAGGTGTGAAGGCTTAATCTCATTAAGAATGTGTGTACTTTGTAAGTCGTTTGAGTGATGAGGACATACGCCTTTAGTATTATGCTGCCTCTGTTTTTTTCATCCGTCACCAAGAACGAGGCGTTTTGTGTGCCCAAGACAGAAATGATGTTTTGTTGTACTCCTACTGTCACTCTACCGGAGATGCTGGAGAAAATGGAAGAATGCTATAGGGAGATAAAAGTAAACAAATGAGGTCGTTCAATCGAACGACCTCAAAATGCTTTATGTGTTCTTTTGTATGACAGAACACAAATTCGCTAGCGAAAAACGTGGGATGCCGAAGCTGTGATGAATTAAAGGGATTCTAAGCAAGCCGTTGAAGTTTCTCTTCCCCGTCTATTAGAGGTTCCTCCTCTACGCTTAGACTCCATTCAAGATATTAATCAGATTGACCTCCCGCAGGAGTGCACTCTGAACATCACTTATTTTAAGTCGCTACCCCCATAGTCCGACTATGGGTGCAAAGATACATAAATATTATGGAATATCCAATAAAAATTAAAGGAAAAACGATAAAGCAAGTTACAAAACTTAATTTATCCCATAAAAATCTAAAAACAATACCTGATAATATATATCAGTATACAAATCTAGAAAAGCTCGATTTAAGTTACAATAGGATAGAGGTAATTCCTCAAGAAATATTGAAACTCAAAAAACTTCGAACCTTAGATTTGGCTTTTAATAATTTAAAGGTATTACAAGGCGCTTTATTTAAACTGCCAAAGTTGAAGATTTTGAATCTGCATGGTAACCAAATCAAGCATTTACCCAAGCAAATACTTGATTCGAAGATTACTACACTCATTCTTAGTAAGAATAAAATAGAACATCTTGATGAAAGTTTGATAAGCGATATCACAAAATTGGATATTGTAGATAATCCTTTGACCAGTAAGAAGGAACAAGGAAATGTCAAGATTGAACAAAATAAGGAACTTGTGAATGCACCCATTAAAAAGAAAACTATAATGAATAAAAAGAATAAAATTTTTATCAGCTATTCTCATGCTGATAGTGCTTATTTTGACCGACTGATAACACATCTAAAAGTTCTGAAAAATTACAATGGAGAATTTGAAGAATGGTCTGATCGAAAAATTCTAGCAGGTCAAAAATGGAAAGAAGAAATTACAAAAGCTTTGAAAAAAGCAAATATTGCAATATTGTTGGTTTCGACTGATTTTTTAGCTTCAGATTTTATTCAAAGAAATGAGTTACCTCCTATTTTGAAGAAGGCTGCAGAAGAAGATACAACAATTTTGTGTCTGCTTGTGGAACCTAGTCTTTTTGAAAAGACGGAATTGGGAGATTTTCAGGCAATTAATGATCCAAAAACTACACTTTCTGAACTTGATAAATCGGCTCAGGAAAGGATGTATTTGAAGCTAGTTGAAGAAATTGAACGTATAACTAGTTCATGTAACTAAATTCTTTTTATTAAAGGTTTTTCTAAAATATGAATATTTATGAACAGAAATGATAAGTTTGAACTTTTCTTCTCAGAAAATGAATTGATTTCAAGTAATAAGTCTTGGAAGAAAATAGGGGATAATTATGAGCAGTATAGCATAAATAGTTCTCGTAATTATATAACCAATGCATCTTGTGGTATTAATTCTAAATAAATTTGTCTTATGAGCAATTGGAGTGAGATTTTGACAGAAGTAAATCAATCTTTTCCAACAAATATTGATTTGCTTAATAAAAAAAGGAAGGAGTATATGGATAAAATAGCGGAAATAACAGGGCGTAATGTTATAACCTATTATTCTGGCTGGCTTAAAAATCCTAATGCTCCATTTATTTCAATCAATGATTCAGACATGAATGCTTTCATGACTAACGTATATAGACTGGATAGAAGTAAAGGTCTTGATTTAATATTGCATACTCCTGGTGGCGATTTAGCAGCTACAGAAAGTATTGTGAATTATCTTCAGTCTGCTTTTGATGGGAATGTGCGTGCTATTATTCCTCAAATATCTATGTCCGCTGGTACGTTGATTGCTATGTCTTGCCGAGAAATATTGATGGGACGTGAGTCATCTCTGGGTCCGATAGATCCTCAGCTTGGAGGAATTCCATGCCAAGGTATGCTGGATGAATTTGATAAGGCTGTAAATGATATCGCCAATAGACCTTCTTCCTTAGGCTTGTGGCAGGCAATCATTGGTAAACTAAATCCAACTTTTATTACCAATTGCGAGAATTCGATAAAATGGTCAAAGGAATTAGCCAAATCATTCCTGTTAAAAAATAATCCTGAGCTTGATATAGACAACATATATGAGGTTTTTCTCAATCATCAGCATAGTTATTCACATTCTCGTCATATACCTAAGGATCAATGTAAGGCTGCTGGCTTGAAGATAATAGATTTGGAATTGAACCAAGACTTGCAAGATGCAGTATTAAGTCTTCATCATTGTTATATGATCTTATTTGATAAGATAGCATGTTCTAAGGTTGTAGAAAACCAAATCGGTGGTTGTTTCATACAAAATTATTCTGAAGAGGGAAAATAGGTATGGCTATATTTGTATATACATGTAACCAAGAAAATTCTTGGAAGACCATGAGTTCGTATGGTGTGATGCTATGCGTGGCTTGCATTTCCTGAGACCTCCATTTACCCAGAGCAAGCTGGTGAGATATGTGAAGGGTAGAGTGCTGGATGTTGCCGTGGATATCCGTAAAGGTTCGCCAACATACGGCAAGCTTGTGGCGGTGGAACTGACTGAAGATAATCATCGTCAGTTCTTTATTCCTAAGGGCTTTGCGCATGGCTTCGCCGTGTTATCAGAAACTGCGGTATTCCAATATAAGTGTGATAACTTCTATCACGCAGAGGCTGACGGTGGCATCTCTATCCTGGATGAATCGCTTGGTATTGATTGGCGCATTCCTACGGAACATGCTAATCTTTCGGAAAAGGATACGAAACATGAGGTGTTGAAGGACTTTGATAGTCTTTTCGAATACTAAAAGTGGATTTTTAGCATGTTAACCTTAATCACTACTCTCTAATCATTAAATGGTATGAAATGACAAGTATTAGCAGATGGGGCTAGTTGTGTATTTTACTATTATGTAATGCACATATTTCCTATCTACTTATTCTAACAAAAGCATTGTATACATCAATAATTCTCGAAATAAATTTTGTGATTAATCAAAATGATGTATTATTAGTTTAACTATATTAGTCGAATTTTAAACTGTTTCTATGAAGTATGCATATATAGATGAATACGGAGCTTTTGGCTTTAAATTCAAGAATTCTGGTTGTTCTACAACAATGATTTTATCTGCAATAATTGTTGATGAAAAAGATTTGTCTGAAGTTGGAAAAACTGCGGAAAGAATAACAAAAGAATATTTTGGTAACGGAGAAATGAAGTCCAAATCTGTTGGACGTAATCATCCAAGAAGAATTGAAATTTTGAACGAATTGATGAAGTTGCCATTTAAAGTTTATATATTTGTTATAGACAAAACTATGATATATGATAATTGTGGACCAAGGTACAAACCGACTTTTTATAAATTCTTTGATTCAAAAATTTATTGTGAGCTATGTAATAATTATAGAGAGATAACTATTTATGCAGACAATGTCGGTGGGTCAGAATATATTAAAGAATTTTCAGCATATGTAAAAAAGAAGTTGTCTACAAAACAACTGACTTTATTTGATGATCATCGTTTTTTTATGAACGATAGTAAAAAAAATCATATCATTCAGATTGCAGATATTATTAGTGGTTCTTTAGCATATACTTTTGATGGAACAAAGATACCTTTAGCTGAAGGTAATGACTATTTACAAATGCTAATTAATAATAAAAAGGTAATAGCGGTAAAGAAATTCCCTTATTCCTATGACTCATATTCTGTAGAATCACGTCCTGAAGATGAAAGTTATGAGCATGATATAGCTCGAATATGTTATAGAAGAGCATTGAGTTTTCTAAAACAAAACGAAAATAGTACTGATGATGATTTGAAAATGCAGGTTATCACACTTAAATATTTATTATTTAGGTTTGTAAACAATCGCTTTAGAAAGTTTATCTCCACAAAGGAGCTAATTTCTAACTTGAAAGATAGAGGCTTTGAAAACATCAATACAACTAAATTTCGAACAGCAGTTATAGGAAAGCTAAGAGATGCAGATGTGATTATATCTAGTAATTCTAAAGGATATAAAATTCCTGCAACAAAGAGTGAACTATACGATTATGTAAATTTTGAACAAAGCATTATTCTTCCAATTGTTGCGAGATTGGTAAAAAGTAGAAATTTACTATATGAAGGAACAGAAGGTAATTTTGATTTATTTGCAAGGGATGAATATAAACAACTCGTTTCAATGCTAGGTAAGCAATTGCTATAGCGCAATCTTACTTGATAAATTTTAAACATAATGAATCACTAATATCCGGATACAATATCAAAAGATGTAATTCTCTATATATTGTGCCTCCGATCTCTTAATGCTTAATCCTTTTGTTACTTATAATATGGATATCATTATGCTAAAAAAGAAGCGGACCAATAGACTAGGATATTGTGTGAAGTGTTAGTGAAATATTGAAGTTTCCAGGTGCTGTGATGTTTGTGCTTCATGAGGTGCTTGGATTGTCTGAGGATAAAATGATTGTGCCGGTGGATGAGAAGCGTGGAAAGTTGTTGTTATCAGGAATATTGAATGGTGGCAACTTCGGACAGCACTTCACCAAGTATGGGCATTTCACACAACAAGGAATGGCAAAGAAATATTTCCTGAAGATATGGAGAAATATGCACTTCGTGCGATATTATCCTGCCGAGGCACTATGTGAGCCAATCTTCAGAACATGGTATTTTTTGTGGAGGATGCGAAATAAGAGATATAAGTTATATTATCAAAGAAAAAATCAACTATCATGACATTAGATGTTCTTAGAAATTTTATTCAGTCTTCTCATATCAATTTCTTGTATGGCTCTGGTGTATCAAGACCATACTTGGCTACATTGGGAAATATAGAGAAGTGGTTAACTATGTTGGCGGAAGACGCAAGTGATGGAACTTATAAAGAAGTAATTAAGGCTTCTTTATACAAAGCATACTGTGATGGGGTTATACTGAAAAATCAATATTTGTCTTTTGCTTCTGATGAAAAGTTTTTGGAAACGAAATCTGCTTATTCAGAATTCTTTAGCATCTGCAATGAGTTGATGAATAAACGAAATTCTCAATTGCTAAACAAACAGATTAACTTGTTTACTACCAATATTGATTTGCTTGCAGAAGAAACTTTGTCGAAATCAGGTATAGAACTAAATGATGGTTTTCGTGGAACGATAAAGCCTGTTTATAACGAGAGTAATTTTCTAATATCTCTTTCTAAGGCGAGTATGCAATTTCACAAGCAGTCGGAAGTTCCGATGTTTAATCTGATAAAAGTTCACGGAGCTGTTAATTGGAAAGAACAGAATAGGATGATTGTCAGTGACACCTTACTTTTATGGGAGATTGAACAGGCTCTTAAAAAAATTGACAAAGATTATTTTGTGGAGTTACAGAATGCAAATAAGAAAGAAAAGACATTTGATGAGGTGAAAACGGAAGCTGATGATATAGCTCTTATACTGCCTGACGATGCATACAAAGAATTCTTTGAAGCTTACAACAAAATTGTGATGATTAATCCTACAAAGGAGAAGTTTAAGACAAGTGTTCTGGATTATCATTTCTACGAATTGATGCGTATATATTCAAATGCCTTGGAACGTGAAAACAGCATTCTCTTTGTAATGGGATTTTCTTTTGCAGATGAACATATAGCACAAATAACCAAGCGTGCAGCAGACACAAATCCTACCCTACAGGTTGTTGTCTTTGCATACAGTGACGAAGATGAAGAGGGCTATAAAAAGAATCTTCAGATAGAACATGGATGCAGCAACAATAATATTCTGATATTGACGCCTACGAAGTTTAAGGAACTCAATAACGAGAAGTATAGTGGGTTATGTTCAAAAGTTGCATTCTTTGACCTTAAAACTATCAATCTTATTTTCAAGGAAATATCCAACAATATTCATTCTTGTTATGGAGTATAATAATGTTTCAATTTATAGTTCTGTCTTCCGAATAGGAGTAGTCCACTCCGTTGACGGAAGAGTTGTAAAAGTTCTTGTTGATAAGGATAAAAATAATAGCCACTTGATTTTTCAAGGTCAACTGATTAAGAATGTCGCTGTGGGCAGCTATGTGAAGATACTAAAAGGTTTTGAGACGATCATAGGCAAGGTTGAAACAGAATATGTTGAGGTTGACAAGGGGATAAATGGGCAATATAGCTCGCAAGAAGAATACATCAATCGATATTTGATTGTCAAGTTGATTGGGCATGTAGAAGGCGATAGCTATAGAAAAGGATTGACAGAACTCCCTCTGATTGCCAATGAATGTCATCTTCTTACCAATAATGAATTTGAAATGATTCACTCTTTCGGTAGTAAGGATGATGTTTTTATTAAGATTGGTACAATCGCCTCGGATCCATTGGTGCCAATTTCTATAGGTGTAAACAAGTTGTTTGCCAGCCATATTGGTATCTTTGGCAATACGGGCAGTGGTAAATCTTATACGTTGGCTAAAATTTACAGGCAGCTATTTGTGTCTTTCAAGGACAATGCCAAGTTTAGAGAGAATGCCAAGTTCCTCTTTTATGATTTCAATGGAGAGTATTCTAAGGAGGAAGCTATCATTGAGGGGAAGAAAATATATGACTTATCAACAAATACGAAAGAGGGTTCTGACAAAATTCCGCTCTCGGATGATGATATGCTTGATGAGAACCTCCTTTGTATTTTTGCTAGTGCTACAGAGAAGACCCAAAGACCTTTTATTGTTAGATGCATCAAGTTGTACAAGTCTATCGGTGGAGAACTTGATAAATTCAAAAATTATTTGAGAGACCAAATATTTTCCATTCTTCAGATGTCAGATAAAGTAAAAGGAGATTTGCTGATAGATTATGTTGAAGAAATCCTCCCACCGAAGATAAAAAACGGCATTGAAGAAGGATTGAGAAAAGACTTCTCTTTTCATACCAATGGGCAATGTTACTATACTAGAGATGGGAATACCTTTATTAATTTTCAGGAAAGACCTCAGTATATCAAGAATTTGGCAATTTATAGGCAGGTTGATGATTTTTCTTTTTCAAATAACTTCATTAAGAAGTTCATTTGCATCATGTATATGAGGTTGATATATGACATGCTTGGGAATAGAGCTATGAATGAGCATATAGCTCCTGCTATCAATAAGTTGAAGAGTAATGAGAAGAATATAGAAAAGGTGTTTGATTTCTCAGGTCAAATCAATTCATTCTGGGATAAGTCGAATATTGTTGTCATCAATCTCTGCAATGTCAACACAGATATGAAGAAACTGATTCCACTCCTGCTGACAAACAAGCTCTATAACGAATACAAGAAAAAGAGAGATAACAAGAGTTATCTCAATATCATAGTAGATGAAGCGCATAATATTCTTTCGTATCAATCTACTCGTGAAAGTGAGAGTTGGAAGGACTATCGATTGGAGGTGTTTGAAGAGATTATCAAAGAGGGACGCAAGTTTGGTGTATTTATGACCATAGCCAGTCAACGACCGTCTGATATTTCTTCTACCATCATTTCGCAACTTCATAATTATTTCATTCATCGCTTGATGAATGAAAGGGATATTCAACAGGTGAGCAACACCATTTCTTATTTGGATAAAGTTTCCGTAGAATCCCTACCAATATTATCAACAGGTGTTTGTGTGCTGGCTGGTCAATTGGCAGAAATGCCAATCATAGTGCAAATAGATAGAATAGAAGAGAAAAACAAACCTCAGAATGAGACGATAAATCTCATTAAAGCTTGGGGCGAATAAAAATACATAGATATGGCTGATTTTAAAATTCTTGCAGTAAAAATACTTCCTGGTTGTAGCAGTCGTATTAGGAAAGTCTTGTATGAAAATAAATGGTACTTATTTTATAAGGACTATGAGGTTACACAAGATGGAAAATGGCTAAAAACAAAAGATGTAAAATCTGTCCCGAACGACTTTTATCATGTGTCAGACACAAGTCCTAACATATCAATTTCTGCCATAGTTGGAAAAAATGGTGATGGGAAAAGTAGTTTGATAGAATTGATAGTTCGTATATTAAACAATGTGGCTTATGCAGCATACAGGGATATAAATAACACCGTGATGCATGTCGAAGGACTTCGGGCAGAACTGTTTTTCTCGATAGATGATGATGTATATAGCTTTAGGTGTGAGGGTTATGACATCATTTTTAAGCAAAATGCATCTTGTCAGATGCTTGTAAATAGCACATTTAGATTCGATTACGCTCATATTTTATTTTATACAGACGTTACCAATTATTCTATCTATTCCTACAATTCCATTGATTTCATTGAAGCAAAGAACCATTCAAGTTGGATTGACTCTATTTTCCATAAGAATGATGGATATCAAACTCCAATCGTATTGAATCCTTGTCGGCATCTTGGAAAAATAGACATCAATTCTGAAACACATCTGACAAAGCAACGTTTGATGGTGCTTTGTATGCAAGATATGGAAGGACATGGCATTCGGAATATCAATGATAATTGCTACACCGAGTTTTTTTCAATAAGTACTGTGCATTTTTCTAATTTATTTCATGGGTTTGAGCAGTTTTGTCATTTAGTAAAGAGTAGGATGGAGCTAAATAACACTGACCGAAAAATTGAAAAAGAAACTGTTGAGTGTTTCATGCATAATGTTAGGTATTTAGCTGCTAATTATCCTTCACTTGTGGAGATAGCCAAATCAACCAACCAAAATGGGTTGGTTGATTTGAAAGGATTCTTGGCTTTATACCAAAAAGTTGGTTGGATAGAGAATGAGGAGCAAGAAGTCTATGATTTTCTCAACTATGTTACCTATACTCAAATGGAGCGAATGATGGAGATTGCCGTCATAGATCAGGTATGGCAACATATATTCAAATACGGACGATTCCGACTAAATGATGATGTATCTATCAAAAACAAATCCGATGTTGAAGGAGACTTCTTGAACATGGCTTATTCCTATTTGGTTGGCAAAACTGTTGATATATTTAATACTTATAGGCGTACATACAAATATAATATATTGAATGTTTGGGGGAAAGATCCTTTACTTTATAATCATATAGAAGATTTACACAGATGGCTATTGGGTGAGGATACGAATGCGAAAGAAAGACCTTTCCAAATATTATTGAATGATATCTTACAAGGTAAAAGTCATGTTACATTGAAATTGCGTCAGACGCTTTACTTTATACTCTATAACAGAAAAAACAAATTCTTAAACAATGCTTTCAATAAGAATTCAGAAGAGGTCGTATCTTTTGGAGAATATTATGAGTCCATTATCCAACTGTGTCAAGAGCATAGCTTGGAATTGATAGAACTGTTGCCTCCTCCTATATTTGAGTGGGATATTCTTATTGATAGGGATGACCATCAATTTCATAGCCAATATTTAAGTTCTGGCGAGAGGCAGCGATTGTATTGCATAAGTTCGGTGTTGTATAACTTGCGGAATTTGGATACAATTGTAGTAGGCAATATCCAGTATAAGCATGTAAACCTTATTTTTGAAGAAATCGAACTGTATTTCCATCCTGCTTACCAACAAGGTTTTGTCAAATTCTTGTTAGAACAAGTTGCAGCTTTGAACCTTAGACATATAAAAGCCATCAATATTTGCTTTGTCACCCATTCTCCTTTTATATTATCTGACATACCAAAGAGTAATGTCATATTCTTGGAAGATGGTGCCCCGATAGAATATATGCAAGAGAATACTTTCGGAGCAAATATTCATGCTTTGTTGCAACATGGATTCCTTCTCGAAGGAGTAACAATGGGAACATTTGCAAAGGATAAAATCAACCATCTTTTTCAAAAGTTGAATGGAGGTGTAGCTACTGACGATATGTATCAAGAGATACTTTTGGTTGGTGATTCTTATATTCGTGGACAGTTACTAAAGCTATATCATGATTTAAAAGGTGACTATTCTCAAAAAATAAAAGAGCTAGAAGAACAAATCATAGAATTGAGGAGGATGATTGATGATAAAGATTGAAAGAATTGATTTAGATTTGATAGCTGAAGAATATTATCAGTATCTGCAAGCATGGTTGTTTAATAACGGACACTTTGCTACTATGGAAGCAACTTATAGTGCAAAAATAGTTGATGCAGTTCAAAAGAGATGTTACGCCCATCTTTGCTATAGAATGAAAAAAGCTTTAAAAAATAGATACTTTGTACTGGCACAACCTGACAAACTGAAAACATGGATGAATAAAATCGTCAAAAATAGCCATAAGGAAGAGTTTTTCAAACAGTTTTCTGTATTGATGACCGAACTCTATAATGGATTTTCTCAAGCAAACGTAGGAAAAAGGGAAATGACTATTGGTTATTGGTTAGTTGAACGATTAAAAATTAGAGTTTGTCCATACTGCAACCGTAATTATACTTTTTCTGTAGCAAAGACTAAAAGCCCTAAGGTAAGAGCGCAATTTGATCATTTCATACCTAAAAAGAAATATCCAATGTTTGCACTATGCTTTTACAACTTGGTGCCTTCTTGTCCTATATGTAACAAACTAAAAGGAGAACATTTGGTGACCTTTAATCCATATCAAGAAGGATTTCCTGTTAATCAGAAGTTTGTGCTGTCGAAAGGTGAGAATGATTTGTCATGGATTCGTCCAACTTCAGAATTGAAAATTTCCATAAGCAATAGTGATGACAATCAGAACAAGAAGCAATTTCTTTTGGAAGAGCTGTATCAGCAACATGCAGACATTGCTAAGGATATTGTTGTGAAAGCCCAGGCCTATAATGATAACTACTATGATGGTATCGTCCGTTCTTTTCAAGGTGCAGGCTATTCTAATGAGTATATCAACAACTTAATATGGGGGACGTACACTTGTGATAATCAATTGGATAAACGTCCTTTTTCTAAGTTGATAAAGGATATATTGGAACAAATTGGAATGTTGTAAAGACAAATAATAATGAACACAAACACTCAAATAGACAAGATTAATAAAGTACTCTCGAAAATATCGGGCAAGGAGATGAAAAGCTTTGTTCGTCAGTATGCAGCTACGCATGATGACTTTGCTACGGCTTTGGTGGAAAAATATTGGAAGCCGGAGCGTGGTAACTATAAGGAACAGGTGGAGGCTTGCTTTGCCCATGCTGGTGTGTTGGGTAAGAGATTCGGGCAACCTCAATTGGACTGGAGGAAGATAGAGCAAGACTTGGCTGCAATGATGAGAAAAGCCAAGATCATGAAGAAGAAAGGAAATCTGATTGATGCTGCCTTGATTGCTGGATATGTGATGACTATCACTTGCCGAGAGTTCAAACACGACCATCTGGCTTATACTCCTGCCAGATATGATGTTTGGGCAGAGGAAAACAAGATGTTAAATGACATTGTCACCCAGTCGACTGACATGGTGAGGGAGTTGCTGATCAATAGTGATGAGATAGAGGAGGATTCCCGCTTGGGTATGCTTGGAGAGATTGCAGAGCAGTGCGAGGAAATTGGCGACAACTATTTCATGCGCTTTGAGTGGTTTGTGGACGAGGCGATGCCGTTGCTTTGCGGTGATGATGAAAAGGCATATCTGGCTCATATCAGCAAGCGTCTGAAAAACAAGAAAGAGAAATACTTCCACTATCGCTATTACATCCAAAAGGCTGATTACTGGGCAGCGCATGGAAAGCGTGCAAAGGCAGAGAAGTTGATGTGGGAGAAACGGGATGACGAGAATATTCGTGACCATTATATCGACTGCCTCATAGAATGGGGTGAGTATAAGAAGGCGGTAGAGGTGATAGACGATAACAAAGATGACTTTCACTCCTACTCCAAGAAATGGGAGGACAAAGTGGTGAAGGCATTGAAACTGTCAGGTGATAAGGAATGGCTGATAGAAGAATGCAAGAAACGATTTATCGTCAGTGGGTATCGAATCAAATATTATGAGGCTCTGAAGGAGGTGATAGACAGAAATGAATGGCCAGCCTTCTTTGATGAACTTTGGAAAATGCCCGATTGGGAGCATGACTATGAGGATGCAGAAGCCAAAATCCTCATCAAGGAGGAACGATTGGACTTGCTCAAAGATATGTTTGTACATAAGCATTGGAACCTGTGGGAACTGTATCCTGAATATATCAAGTATGTACCCAAGCAAGACCATGCCTTTGTGGGTGAGATACTGTTCAAGAACATCAAGAGATTGGCTTTGCTCAAAGAAAAGCCAAAGGAGTTCAACTGGTTGTTGGGACAAATAGAGAGGGTAATGAGAAAGTCTGCTGCCGTGGATAAGATGATCAAGAATGGTATTAGACAGCTTATTGCGGATTATCCCGACAGATATTATTTCAAGAGCTATTTGGGAAGCATCCTGTAGTAATGTTGAATGTTTAGTGCTTATTTAGCGGAATGACAAGAGAAGCAAGCGCATGTTTATCTGGAAGGCAGCAACTATTCTTATGCTCATTTTATCGCCTCTTCTATTGTCTTCAGTAGTGCCAACTACTCAGATTGGTATATCGCTGACTATCCGAAACAAGCAACTCGCATTAAAAAGATTGTGCGTAATGGCTTTGAGGTGGCAATGGAGACATTGCCACACGACCCATCCAACTGGCGAGAAACCTTTGTGAAGACATTGAAGCAATTGAAGTCTTATGGTTGGGAGATTTTTAAAGGCAAAGGGGCTTTTGACCTTGATAAAGCCATCAAGGATATCGAGAATCTATTAAAGAAATAATTTCTTTGCAATGAAGGAAATAAAGTTATTTGATTACCAAGAGGATATGAAGGAACGGATTGAGAAGGCGTTGCGCCTTCATCGGTCCGTGATGGCACAAATGCCAACGGGAACAGGTAAGACATACCTGTTAACAGCAGTTATAGACTCTTTCGTGAGCAACAATCCAATGGAGAAAGTATGGATTGTAGCCCATAGAAGAGAGCTGGTGTCGCAGATAGACGAAACCGTAAGAAAGTTCCATTCTTATTACGCATCAAACACCTCTTCCCTATTGTCATCCGTCAAGGCGATGTCCATTCAGTGGCTGCTGAGACACTACGACGAGATAGAGGAAGAACCGGGAATGATAGTGATTGACGAGGCGCACCATGCCCTTGCCAAGACCTATAAGGAGATGTGGGAGAGATTCCCAAATGCTAAGTTTCTGGGACTGACAGCTACACCTTGCCGATTGAATGGTAAGGGATTCACGGATTTGTTTGATATCTTGGTGCAGTCGTGGAGTGTTCCTGAGTTTATCAGCAAGGGAAGATTGGCGACATACGATTTTGTGAGCATCAAATCGGATGGTGTGACGCAACGGCTCATCGACTCCTTGCAGAAGCGAGGAGCAGATGGTGACTACCAGAACAAGGAAATGGATATGTTGCTGAATAAGAAACCGAGTATCGAAAGGCTCTATCAGAGTTTGGAAGAATTTGGTAAAGACAGAAAGGGCATCGTGTATGCTATCAATATTTCTCATGCTCAGAAAATCACAAAACTGTATCAGGAACATGGCGTGAAAGCCATTGCCATAGACTCGAAGACTCCTGCCACGGAAAGACAGCAAGACATTGAAGCCTTCAAGAAAGGTGACATCCAAGTGCTGGTGAATGTGGACATCTTCTCGGAGGGATTTGACTGTCCGGATGTGGAGTTTGTACAGTTGGCTCGACCTACGCTGTCGCTTGCCAAGTACCTGCAGATGGTGGGACGAGGACTGCGAGTAGCCAAAGGAAAGAAGAACTGCGTGATTATAGATAATGTGGGACTGTATCGGGTGTTCGGGTTGCCTTCGCAGGTATGGAACTGGAATGCGATGTTTGAAGGAAAGCTGAAAGTTGGCAAGAAAAAGGAGACAGCCAAGGAAAGAGAGTTTTTCCTGATGAGCAAGGTGCAAGACTGTATTCAGATTCATCCAGACTCGGAAATGATGATGGTGATGAGCCATGAAGAATTGCTCCAAAGGATACAGTATCGTGAGTTTGTAGATAGCAAAGGGGAGTTTGCCATCATCAAGCTGCCTGATGGAAAGATGACGGTAGTGAACCGGCAAGGCGAACAGGTGATAGAACCAGGCAACTATTATGACATGAAGTTCTTGCAAGGTAATATCTTATCCTATCGACCTCGCAGAAAGACTGTATGTTACTACGACCTCTTGGCGAGAGTTGTCATAGACGAGGACATTCATGCGAAAGATGCTCCCGAGGTAATCACCATCAATAAATGGGAGTTCGTCGAATATAATGGTCTCTTCAGATCTCGTACCTACGAGTACTTTGCTTTACCTTTTCGCCCTTCCCAATATGACCTATGGAATTATGGATATTATTTAATCTACAACTTTAAACGCTCTACAGCCAGTGGTTGTCAGGAATGGATATATAAAGAGGAGAATGGCGGCTCTATGCGAATGCATAAAGAAAACAGTGAAAAGGTTTGTTTTTTACGTGGCGACCATACTCATGTATATTGGCTATGTGCCGACCTATACGACAGTGGCATAGTGGTCATGGACAGCCATGAGGATTATTACTACGTTGACTCCAGCTTGAAAAAGACCTATATAGGTTGCAATCAACCCAAAACAGAAAGCGAGAATTTGATGGTTGCGATGCCTCGGCTTGGCAAACTGGTCTATGAGCGAGAAATGCAGCGCAGGAAAAAGCAAGAGGAACAGGAGTTATTACTGATGCAAGAGAAGTCGGAGGCAGGGCATGTAGAATTATATCAAGCTGGAAAGAAATGGGGTGTGAAGGTAGATGGTAAAGTTATCGTGCCACCTCTCTACCATAGTATAGCGCAACCAGTCGGTGCCTATTGCGCCTTTGAACAGATACCCAGACATTGGGGTGTTATGACATTGAAAGGAAAAGTGATTGTTGATGCCAAATATGAGAAGGTGGAGATTCGTGATGGGGGGATCGCTGTGGTAACTGATATTACGGGGAAAACACAGACCATCCATCTGAAATGATCTACTATATGAGAATGGAATGCTATTAAGGAGGAAATCAAGTTCATTGCCTTCCTGGTCTTCTTGTTGTCCTCTGCATAACAATCAAGCAAGCTTGTTGTTCTAAGTGTTTACGTATCGTTTGCGTTAAAATAATGCAAGAAGTTTGGCGATGTGAGGGGAATCATGTATCTTTGTAACTGTCAACCACTAAGAGCAGAAAAATCGAGTCTGGCGGCTTCATTATTTGAAGGACTGATGATCGTAATTTCGTCCATCGGTGGTTTACATGTGAAACGTTGGATTGCGGTGGAAGGTCATAGCTACGTTCCTACTTTGTCCACCAATGTTTTGCATGGCAGTTGGATATTGGTCGGAATTGGGCTGACTGAGAAGTGCCCACTGCATTAAAGAAAGGTTGCTCCCAAGTGTGTACGACTAAATGTAGGATATACTTGCATAGTGGCAATCGAGTACTAACCTTGTTGCTTACATCAGCCTTTCTACCTTTGGTTTGGGAAAGAGCTGTGTCACTTCTCAACTAAGTAGGTGTAGTGTTCATACTCTTACATCTAGCCAAGGGTTCTTTATTTTTCCACTTGGTTGTGGTTTTGAATGAACCTGGAGTGGGTTGATTTAGTGGGGATTTTTTGTTTTTGATATGCTTGCTTTTGAGCAGTCCATTCTTTAGGTACACCAAAATTGGGCATACCCTAAGAATAGACCTTGTCAGTTCTTAGATAGTTACGTATTGTCTAATGACAGTTTACTTAGTATTTTGGGTTCTGTATGGTTATTATGGAACTTCTGCGACAAAATTATAAGCAAAATCTTGTTTGGTTTGGACTCTCATTAATTGTCAATGATGTTTTTTAATGACTTTTGGCAATCTTGGCACAGACCGTTTTTCATGTAGAAAGTATTCTTGCCATGGGCATCCTGCATCAGGCACTTCAAATCATCCTTCTTGCAATGCGGCAAACTGCGAGAATGCAGGAATTCATGGATTGTTACTTTCCATAAGTCATCCTTTCGTTTCAACCGGAAGGTTGAAACCACACAGGCGTCACCTGGCCGGAAACTCAATCCCATGATTCCATAGTTGTATTGTCCATGAATAGAAGTAGAGATGTCTCGATGCGTCAAACCTATCGTTACGATTTCATCATTACCTCCATGCTCTTCATGCAACATTTTCAGGATCCCCCCAGCCCAATACCTGTTTCTTGGTTTGTAGAGACATGAGGCAGGTATTTCTTTCTTGTCTCCAACAAACACAGAAGCTTCTAACCAAGTCTTTGGTTTCGTATAGAGAATGATACCCAATTGCTTCACGAGTTCTTCTCTCAACTGTTCTGCCTCCTGATGTGAGAAATTTCCCAAAGGCTTTAACTCTATGACATAACCCAATGGAGGATCAGCAGGGAGGCTGTCTCCCATTCCCTCATTGCTATGGCTCTGATTTCCATTGGAACAACCTGCTGAAAACAGGATTGAGATTCCAGCTATAAACAGCAATAACTTCTTCATAGAATATTCTTTTTTATTTGTATTTTGCATAAATCAATACCGGTCTTCTCCTAGAAGATTCCTTGTATATCTGCATCACTTTCTCCACGCAGCTCCTTGATACAGTAAAGCAGCCACGGCTCTCTGTTCCCAGCGGAATATACTCCTTCTCACCGGAGAATCTTGTCACCTTGCCAGCAGAATGGATCAGGATACCACGGGCTTCTGCCAGGTAATTGCTCTTGTCGAGCCCTCGAAGGCGAACGCAGTTCTTGAACTTCATTCCACCTTTTCCTATCATGACATATCTTCCAAGACTCGTGCATCCGCTTCCAGAGTTATTACTGAACTTTGGTTGGGCTGCTGTATTTCCCTTACCACTTCCATGCATGCAATAGCTGCTCATTACTCTTATGCCACGCTGCAAGTCATAGATAAAGAACCTCTTCTTGCCAGATGGTTTGGAGAAATCCACTAGGATATAGTAATCCGTACTGTATCCTCGTCTGTCACAATAATCCCTTACTTGCATCAGGTTCTCACAATCCACCTGATGATACCACTCTTTAGCATCCACCGTATTCTTAAAAAACGGTTTTGTGAACCTATTATAAATAGGTGGAACGAAAAGAACACCGATGACAAGCAGAACCAGTATTCCCAATATAATCAATAACTTCTTCATAATGCATCAGTTCTCTGTTCTCAGAGGAACGATTTCTTCACGCAGCTTGTTTTGAGCAGTAAAAAAATCACCCAATAAAGCCTTTAGGTATTCTTTTACCTGAGGAATGTCCTTAGTCAGTATACACTGGCGTTTAGAATGGAGAACAAATTTCTGTCCTTCTTCTTCTATGCTGTAGAAAATGGTTACTCCACCATGAGTATTGATTGTGTTAATTGCCTTACGTACGTTAGACATTTGTTCAAGATCATCCATTGGAACTATACACCACCATGGATCCCACATTTCAATGAAGTAGCTGTCATTACTGGCATTAATGACAATATGTTCTCCCTGATACTCAAAATACAAGCGATTCTCGTTCTCTTCTAAAACAGTTACCTCACAATTTAATTGCTTCAGTAGCTCTATGCACAAATCCTTGGTGTGTGGAGGTTCTTCCTGCTTTTCTTCTTGCTGTATGTCTGCGGAAGCCTTAGGTTGTGTACCACTATCTGTCTCTTGTTCAATAGGCTTTACTTTTCTTCGCGTAAAGAAGTAAGTACAAGCTATAATCGCAATTGTTGAAATAATAGTTTCCATATGTATCGTTTTTATTTGTTGTTCTTTTGCAATAATTCTGTTATCTTTCTGAAAGTTTCTCCTGCCATGTTTCCTCCAGGAGCTGGTGTCCCTGATCTCTTATAGCTGACGAATACCGTGTATTTTGGTTTCTCGATAGGGAGATAGCCGCAGAAGTCTGCATAGATGCCATCTTCCGTATGGATACTTCCTGAGATGCCAGCCACATTGACCATCTTTGTTTCTGCCTTCTTGCCCAAGCCGTTTGTGACGAAGAATCTAAGTGCTTTCTGCATCGATTCAATATTCTTCTTCTTGGCTATCATAGAGTCTACTACGATGGCAGAACCCTCCTGCAATTTTGGACAGACCATCTTTCCTCCATTGGCAATGGCATTGAAGAAGCTCATCATGCTGGTTGGTCTTCTATGATGGAAGCCTAGAGCATAAACAGGCCAGGAACCTTTGAAAGTAGAATCCTTCTCCAATCCCATTTGCTGTAGCTTTTGCAAGAAAACATCTTTATTTTGATAAGCCACATCTACAGCCTTGTCAATGGCAATACTGGAATTGTATGCCAGCCCCTGCAGAAGCGTCAGTTCTCCATATCCACCTTTTCGCCAGTTATGGTCATAGATGGTATCCTGTCCGATAACATCAATACCGGCATAAGTATGAAACATATTGTCCAGCGTAACTTTTCCGGTTTCCAGAGCTGCAAGCAGGGATGCCCCTCTGAAAAGGAAAGTTTCACGGGCTTTGGAGAGTAGGGTGGTGTCTTCTACTACTTTCCCTTTATCTTCCTTCCATCCTACTACTGCCCGGAGATTACCTGTGGAGGTCTCCATGACTATTACCATACCTTCTTGAGCAGCAAACTCCTTCATATCCTGCTTTACAATGCTGTCAACAGAGTTCTGCAACTGAAGATTGATGGTGCTTTCTGTTACTTGTTTTGTAGTGCACGCAATGAATACTGTTATAGCGAGCATTGCGATTGCTATCAATAATGATTTTTTCATATTTCTCTTCATTTTTGTTGTTGATGTTTTAACTGCATACATTCATTTGCGGAATCATGGAGTCTATAGCTGGATGATTCTGAAATTTGGATTTGTGCCCGATATGCCACTTGTTGCAGTAGTTACATTTGTAGGCTGATATTTCCCTGGAATCATTTGGATGATTAATCTTCCATTGGGCTATAGCTTTTAGAGCCGTTTCCTCATTTCTGTAGCCCATCTTCTTCTTCAGGACAATCTCTTGGGTGATAGGATCTTTTTTCCTTTTCCAGTGAGTGGACTCGCCTCTTCTTGTGTTTCTTGCCTTTTCCTTCTGTCCGATGTTGTACAGTTGGAAGGCTGTGGCTCTGTCCATCCAGTATTTCTCCCTGTTACTGGTTTTGTAGCCTTCATCCTTCTTGTGCATCCGGTGATAGGCCTGGCACATTCTCTTCTCCACGATGCGACGTACCTTTTTGGAGTCATGGGGAGCTTCCGTCTCAATGTCGAAGTTACGGAGCATCATTCCTTTCTTGAACTTGAGCTTCTCCTTGAAGATTTTCTCGGTCTCTTTCTTGAAGCGTACATCCTGACCATTGAGGACAACTCTGTTTCCTTCCATTTTTACCAGCATGGATGTAAGGTCTTTATCTTTTGCAGCTTCCATGTTCATGAGTTTCTGGATGGCTTTCAGTACGCTCTTGACGTTGAAACTCACTCCGATGATGCTGTCTCTGATGTACTTGATCAGGTAGTACTCTTCTATTGTGCAGTCATTGTTATGTAGGTACCATCCCAATGTTGCCAGATTCTCAGAGTAATTCCAACAGTCAATCTTTTGGAAGCGGATGAGGGAAGATTCCCAGCTAGTTAAAATGTTCTTAATTGATGTATTCATATTCTTAATTTTAATGTTTACATCAGTATATAACTCTTACAGCGAAAAGGTAAACATTTGGTAGAGTTTTTTGTTCTTTAATTTATTGATAGATAGCATAATGTTCCCATATTTTTTATAGTATAGGAACCTTATGCTATTTGTCATTATGATTACTATGTGTTTCTAACTGGCCGTATAGGATTTTTATAGCCAGAAAAAAGAAAATCAGTAGTTAAACTGCCCTGACTAGATATTTGAGCGGTTCTTTTAGATCTTTCAATTAATTTATCATTATCATTTGTCCAAAAATAAGCATTATCCATGTCATAATTCTCTGATGGTGTTTTGTATCCATGTGGCGTAAATGAAACAGTTTTTCCACTAGGTCCCAAACAAATATATGTCTTAATACCATTGTCTTCCACTAAGCTGATTTCACAATAATCCTTTAGTTCATCTATTTGCTCATCTGTCGGAAGATTGAATTCGTCAATAGCATCCCTGTATGGTAAGAACAGAACTTCTCCGTCTTTCTTGATGTAATCTGATGCCCAAAGCGTACCACTAGGAAGTCCCAGGTCTACATACTTCATTTCTTCTAGGATAGTCTCTTTCTCTGCTTTTTTGTAACCATCCTGGTATCCCACATTATAACCGGCAGAATACGCATCTATGATAGCCTGATTCAGAATATCATTGATTTTACCTTCTGCATACTTTTTAGCACAATCTAAACTCATATCTTTTTTATCTAATTTTTCACTGCTGTCCCGTTTAGAAATCATCGGGCCTGAAAAGGCTAGGATATAGCCAATCCTCCGTCTCTTCTGTTGGAACAGCTTTGTTAAACAATTCATTTAAAGGAGTCTTGTCCGTAAGGAATAGACCCACGTTCTTTGAAATAGTGTGTAGCGATTGATCTATGTGCATCACTTTCTTTGCATAAGCTAAAAGCAAGTATGTGCATATGGCAATCCAGATTTGCAGATATATGGCATTCTCGGAAGTTCCATAAAAGGATTTGATGTGAAGGTGTTGCTTAATCCATTTAAAGTAAAGTTCCACGTTCCATCTTTCCCTATATAATTCAGATATGGTAAGCGCTTCATATTCCATGTTGTTTGTGAGAAACCTATACACCTTACTTGTTGCATAGTCCTCATAGGTTACCATTCTAAGTTCTTCAGGATACCATTTGGCAGTATGTAGTCCTGTTAATTTGATACGTTCATCAGAAATGATACCAGTACTCTTGTCAACTTCGGCTTCTGATACAACTTCAAAAAGCATGTTATCTTTTGCCCTAGTAACAAAGAATGCATTCTTCTTAGTTATCAACTTGAAGAGTCTGTTGAAATCTACATATCCTCTGTCCATCAAATAGATAGCAGAAGGTTCTATGTAGAGATCATCAAGAGCTTTTACATCATTAACTGATGCAGAAGTCAAATAAACTGAGACTGGAAGATTTCCTCGCAAATCGACTAATGTGTGCATTTTGATGCCACCTTTGTTTTTGCGATACTTTGCCCAAGGACATAATTTGAGACACAGACTTATAGTACTGCTATCAAAAGCATATACCATGTTGTCTAGGTCTAATCTGAACTTGTCTTTGACATAAAGAGGACGTACTTTTTTCAAAAGAACGTCTGCAAAATCTTTATAGATATGCCAATCTCGCTTCTCGTTAGCTTTTGCTAGAGTATTACGTGGTACAGCATAACTAATACCACAATGGTAAAGTTTGCTGGAGAGTGCCGTAAGGCAGTTTTCTATATCTCGAAGACTATCACGACCTGTTAATTGAGCATAGCTCATTACTAGGAATTGGTCTTTGCAAGAGAAGTTTCTTGCTCTGTAGTTTCCCTTATAACGGTCTACACAAGTTTTGAAATCACGTTCTGGTATAAGTGACATAATCTGAGAGAATATAGTTTTGCCTTTGTTCATCGCACACGTATTTTAAATATGCGTGCAAAGATACAAAATCAAATCGAATACACTATAAAAAGTCCGTAAACTTTTGAGTATTAATAACTTATTTAATAATCGTCTCGTTTTAACGGGACACTAGTGCTAATTTTTAAAACTATAGAAGTGGACAGATTATCGGTATGTCCTAGTCTTATTGTTTAAAATAACCAATGTTCTCTGATAAGGACTCTTCTAAAAGGATTGTCTTTATTATCACACTGATTATTAAATAGAAGCATGCAAGAGCGAAAATGCAATAGCTCATTACCAAATACTTTATATGCAGGATTTGGCTGACTTAAAAAAGCTTTTGTACATTCTATTAATCTAGCACCGAGAATTGGATGGCTCAGATATGCTCCAGCATCAATAATACGCCCAAGTCCATAGTATTCACTTTTAAACCCTTTACCTGATATTGCCATTTGTGGAAATATAAACCACATCCAATCGGTTTCTTTCTTTCCATTTTTGATCTCTTGAAGAGCTGTATTATAAGTATTCCAAGAGTCTTGAGCGTGCAGAAAAGGATAATCGCTAATACACAGATTTCTCCAAAAATCTTCCCACTCTTCTTTTGTATCAAATGGAATAGTTTGATATCCACGAATTACTTTTGTCATTTTTTTTGTTCTTTAAAAGAATGCATCCAAAACTTCCTCAAACACATCATTCGGACTTACTCTATTGAAGAGATTCATAGAGGTGTTGAGCTTCATCACGTCAACTCCGCTTCCCATGATGTATTCGATGTCCTTACCCTTGTGGAGCAGGAGCGCCTTGCAGCATTCACGGAGTCTTTCACCCAGAATTTCATGTTCAATATAGGCTCTGGCTTCACCCTCGCCATCCAAACCATAGTAGTTTGCGTTGTGGCTATGACCGAGTCCTTTCTGCTGTGGAAAGATATACCATATCCAATGGCTTTGCTTTCGTCCTTTCTTCAGTTCTCTCAAAGCCTGGGTATAGGCAAACTCCTGTGCATCCAGGAAACGTAAGAGATCATAGTGTGGTTGCTGAACCTTTGGCCATCCGATGATGTCCCAGAACTCAGAAGGAAGGCACACATTCTCAAGATCGTAACATCTTTCAAACAGAGGAGCCATTTCTTCTGGAGAATATCCGGCGATACCGCAACCAATCAATGTCACAAAGAATGTTTTGTCAGGGTGATTCTTTGCAAACTCGATGAATTCATCCACATCCTTTTTCAGAGCTTCCATACCACTCATTGAATCGATGGCGTAACTCTTTCCCTGCAAACCATGTCCCTGACCTCTGATGGCACCGAACTTCTCCAGGGCAGTCTTTGCCGCACCACCATCATGATATCCCATGGCGTTAGAACCGAATACAAAGATTTCACCAGCGGCAAGACGGCTGATGAGATGAGGGGTAACGCGAGTCTCTGGATTATTCGGTGACTTATCCAGTTTCGCAAGCTCTTCAGCTTCCACCACAGGAACCATTTTCTTCCATTCCTCCAGGAACTCTTTCATGTCGTATTTTAAGTTCTGAAGTTCAGAAGGCTTATATACGCCACTTTTCGCCACGTATTCTGCCACCTTTTTCTTCACCGTTGCCTCGGTCTTGAACTTTGCCATTTCCTTTGGATTCAACTTAAAGGTAAACGACTTATAGGTCTTCTTACCATTGACCATTTCAAACTTGATAACTGAAATCTTTACTTCCTTACTCATTTTTATTATCTTTTAGTTATCTATTAATACCACTATCCCTTGAAAGGTAAACATCGCAGACTATTCTCTCCTGTTTATGAACTATGTTACTTCTGAGAGTTTGAGACATAAATTCGTTTTGGATATTTACCAAGTATATTTCTTACAACATCAAATCCTTGATGGTTGTACCATTCATGAATCTACTTAAATCTACCCTTTCTCCAATACCATGCAAATGTCCGGTTTCTGAATACTGCCAGATATTGCACTTTCCTCTGCCGTCGATAGAGGGTTGTCGGGAGTTATAATTGGCGATGAAGAGATAATAGCGATTGAACTTCGCCCCCATCTCCTTATTATAGAAGCTCTCGTTGCTATAGATGATAGGATACTTGCCATAGTGTTTCTTCACCAAGTCAGCAAACACCTGTATGCTATCCTGCAGCTGTCGTCCCTTCCATCTTCCCTGGATGCCTTTCTCCTCCATATCCAATACAGGAATCAAGTCCTGCTCACTCTTCTTCACCATCTTTTGGAAATCCCGGAACTGAGCAGTTACTGAAGAGCCGGCAGACATTAGATGATAAGATCCCACCTTCAACCCATATTTACGAGCCAGTCTGATATTTCGGCGATAATGTCGATCCACATATCCCTTACCATGTGTAGCTCTGATATAAACGAACTTGATTCGCTTGTTCTTCGCTATTTTCTTCCACTTGATAACTCCATTGTGTTTCGAAACATCAATGCCGTCATATCCGCCATGCGTATAAGGTTGCCCTTTCAATCTATCAACGAACACATCAGAATAAGATGAAACGATGCCTAACCATCGCTTCACCTTATATGGCGACACCACATACATGATTCCCAGCCCCATACCAGCCATTACGACTATACAGCCTAAGGATATCAAAGTATATTTTAATCCTTTCTTCATAGTTTTTATTTTTTAGTTGTTTTCAGGGGGACAAAGATAATGAATTTATCCGAAACTTTATAGAAAATTTGGAGAAAAATGTATGAAATGGGGTTATGCTAGTATGAAATGACAAAACGGATGCTTGGTAACATCATAATTCCAATATCTCTACTTGGGCTTCTTTTAAATCTATCAAAAGATATTTGCCATTTTATTTCTTGCATAATCCCATCGAACTTACCTCTCATTTCTATCCATGACGGCTCCAATGCCTATATCCCTCAAACTTTTCTGTCTAGTTTTTCGTCACCGTTCCTTTTCTGGCATTTATCGTAAAATTACCAAGAGAAGAGTTTATTTTATAAACGCCATTCTTCGATGATACCAGCTTTGCCGATATACCCATAAAGCTGACGCCGCCATCCTTCTTTTCGATGGTGTATTTTCCGAACGGAGTAGCAACGATGATGTGGTGCTTGGTGTTCTCTACTACTCCATACACCGTGCCGGCTGGAGTCTGCCTTACCTGCTTGCCAACGCTCTTTACGGCATTTGCTACATCGTACTCTTTGCAAAACTGGTTGTGGTGGCAGCTACTACCATCATCAGCGAAATCATAATCTTCTTCATAATGTACTACTTTTTATAATATCATTAACTTTAAATGGTTTCATACTTCTTTTAGAAAGTTCATTTGAGCTTTTCTAGTAGTATATACCCTGGATTTGTAAAAGGTAAACATCATCTTCGATATTCCTTTTTTTGTGATATGGCTACTATCCACCATCAATCATCTCATTTGGTAATATCAGCTGGACTATGTGGTTGTCATTCTGATTGTCTTAAGGGAGTCTGGTTTCCGTATAACAACTGTTGCTATCCTCCTCATAAAGGAGTGGATATACTTGCTAAAAAATCCATAAATCTCATTTGTGAATCTATATTTTGAAGCAAAAGAGAATCAAATTGCACTATATAAGCAAAAATATTTTGTTAAGAATCATTTTTTCAGTTTTTATTTGTATTTTTGCCAGGACATTCAGAGTTTCTGTTGTTTCTGCAACACTAAGATAAGTGAAATTTCTGACATGTTTACTGAATGATCAATTTTTTGTTGTTCAAGTGCTTATAATAAATATAAAATTTACGTGTTGATGAAATATAGATTACTATGCATGCAATAAAAGGTATATTGGTAGTTATACTATGTGCCATTAGCTCAATACTTATGGCACAAGAGCGTTGTTCCTCTCTTGATAGCCTATATCAAAGTTGGCATGAAGATGGGTGGACGGATTTAAGTGTTGTGGAAAAATCATTAATGAGTATTTCACAAGATTCCTTGAAAGATGATTCTTCCAAAATTCTCTTTCGTTTTTTAGGTTCTTGTTATTTATATCAGAAACAAGATTTAGGTGATACTTGTCGTGAAGGCTTTGAAGTATTTTTGCATGATAGAATGGACCAAGGAATTTATGATTATTCATATTTGGAAGCAGCAGTTATGCTTGGAGATTGTTATTATGCTGCTAATGATATGTTTCAGGCAGAAGCGGTCTATCGTAATGGTATCCTTAGATGCCAAGATATCTTGGATAGTTGTTATCTTGGTCATATTATTTATGGTAAGTTGCTTAATACTTATATAGAACAGGGAGATAGTGCCATGATGTCTGTAATGCATGAGCAAATTCAAAAGTCATACATTAAATATTATTCTTTAGTGCATCCTGAGTTGGCAAAAGATAGTTTGGGACTTAGCTTATCTGATAAATATGATTTACTGAATGTTTCATTGGATATTTCTTCTGGTGTCTTAGGTGACAAGAAAAAAATGTGTGAAGCATTGGTAAATATTGGTGATCTTCTCATGGATGTTGAAAATTATAATGAAGCTATCTATGAAAATTCCTTGGCATTAAAGTTTTGTGACAATGATACAAGGTTTGCAATTTTATACAATATAGGTTTTTGCTTTGCGATGGATGAAGAGTGGTCATCTGCTCTTGAATATTTAAATAAGGCTGCTGAAGAAGAAAAAAGATTCATAGGTAGCATTGATAAAAATATATTGGATTTGATAAAACTATGCAAGAAAAAATGATGAACAGAACGTTGTTACTTGTTGTATTCGTGTTATTGCCATTGTTGGTATATTCTCAAAAAACAGACTTTGATGCCACCTATTCAGAAGTTAAAACGCTTATTGCGGATGAAAAATTCTCTGAAGCATATCCTGCTGTTTGCCATTTTCAAAAAATATGTTCTGATTTGTATGGAGATAAAAGTCCATTTTGTTCTTTAGCTTTGACATATAAAGCTATGGTAGAATCACAATTGTGTATGCCTGATTCTGCATATATTCATATCGTACAAGCAGAACAGTTTTTGAAGAATAACAAAAAAGTTCCGACAGACATATTACAACTTGTAAGAACCTTAAAGGCCTCTTTTGCTTTTGTCTATAATGTAGAAACAACATCTTCTATAGACTATTCACTTCAAAACGTAAAGAGTTTTGATGAAGTTCCTGCTGTTTTATATTCTGCATTGTTTTTAAAATCTAAAGGTAAATTTCATGATGCATTAATTCTGTTTGAAAATATATTGAACTTTTATAATCAAAACTTAGAGTCTGTTCAAGGTAAAGCATATATTACTGCCGCTTCTTCTACTATTAGTATCCTTGTGTCTGAAGGAAAATATAAACGTGCAGAGTTTCTATTAAACAAGGCTTTTGGTATTGCTCAGCAGAAACAAATGAATGCGGTAAAATTACGTAGTCTTTATCTTCAAAGGGGGGCATTGTATCTTACTTTGAAAAATTATGACTTATCTCTGCTTGATTTACAGAAAGCAAAGAGAGCTTATGAGCAAATAAATGATAACACATTGCAATATAGTTCTTGTTTAAGTACATTGTCTACTTTATATTTGGAGCAGCAAGAATATGCTCTTTCCAGAATTTATGCAGACGAGTCTTTATATGTAGCCCTTTTGAACTCTACACAAGACAAACCAGCTGGTCAAGTTTTAGTTTCTATGTCTAATGTGGCATTTTTATATCAAAATCTCGGTATGTATAAAAAATCCAATGATTTGTTTCATCAGATTATGGAGCAAAGCACTAAGTATGGATTAAATGACAGTTATGTTTCTGCAGCTAACAATATTGCAATCATGGAAACATGGAAAGGAAACTGTGAAGATGCTCTTTCTTTATTGAAGTCAGCATTGAAAAAAGCACCAATGCAGTATAAATATGCGATCTATCAGAACATTTTATTGTGTTTATATGTTACATCGAATCCAGAGTATGTTTCTTATATAGAGGAATTTATGGATACAATGGATAATATTGTTCTTAATGTGTTGGCTACTTATTCTGAGTCAGAACGTGATGAGTATTGGCAGGATATTTCTCAAGTACTCACTTCTTATGTAAATTTAGGTTTAGAGAAGTTTGGAAATAATCTTGCCATGAGAGATGCTGCTTACTTACTATCTCTTAAGGAAAAAAACTTATTGCTGGCTATTGATAAGATTGCAAATTCAGTGACTCATGGTAATTTTCCTGTTGAGTCGAAAAAATATGCTAGTTCAATTATGGCTATAAGAGGAAAGATAAGTGATTATAGAACACCTAAAGGCGAAATTCCTTCTCTTAGGACGCAATTGTCTTATTTGGAAAGGCAACTTCTATTAACCTTGCCGAACTTGAATTTGTTCTTAGGGAATGAACAGCTTGATGTCAATCATATACAGTCTAAGCTTCATAAGAATGAGGTAGCTGTTGAATTTATCAAATTACCGACATTGCGTGGTTGGAATATGCCAGACTACAAATATGGAGCTCTTGTGTTGAAGGAAGGTAATGAAAGTCCTGTATTTGTTAAATTAGGAGATATCTTATCTGTTGATTCGATTATGCATGGTCAGGAGAATCAGAAAATAAAGTCTATGTATAGCCTTTCTGATGATAGGCTATACAGATTGTTATGGGAAAAAATCTGTTCATTAGTTCCATCGGGCTCTCGTATATATTATTCAAAGATTGGTGATTTAAATCAGATAAATATGGATATTATATCTGATGGCAAGCAGCGAATGAATGAAAAATATGATATGTTTTTGCTTTCTTCTACTATGCAAATAGGGCGTATATCAGAATCCTCTAAGATAAAGAATGCTGTTATATATGGAGGAGTTAATTACTATTCTTCAACGGAGGAAATGATAGCCCGTGCAAAAGTATCAGATAATTATCGAGGAGAATTAAACAGAGATTCTTGGGATATGTTGCCGGGATCATTTGAAGAGGTTATTGAAATAGATAGCATATTTAAAAAGCATAAGTTATCTTCGGTTCTTCTCACTGGTAATGATGCAACAGAGTCAAGTATCAAATCTATGGATGGTTCTTCCCCTTCTATATTACATTTATCAACTCATGGCTTTTATGTACCATTACCTTATTTGGATAAGCATAAGTTTATTAGCCAGCTTTCATGTAATATACTGAGAAAAGATGCTATGATCCATAGTGGATTGCTGTTTGCAGGAGCCAATAATGCATGGAATGGAGAATCTATTCCAGAAGGGATAGATGATGGTATTCTTACTGCTGATGAAATATCCAGATTAGATCTTGATAGAACTAAGTTAGTTGTTTTGTCTGCATGTGATACTGCATTAGGAAGTATAAGTGCTGAAGGAGTATATGGAATTCAGCGTGCTTTGAAACAAGCTGGCGTAGGGGAGATTCTCATGTCACTTTGGAAAGTTGACGATGAAGCTACGAAAATATTGATGACTAAATTCTATCAATTATTGTTGGATGGTTACTCATCCCGAGAGGCTTTAAAAGGTGCACAGCAATTTTTAGCTTCTAAAGGAGGTGAGTTTTCTGCTCCTATTTATTGGGGGGCTTTTGAAATTATGGATTAAATATTTTTGGGCTTACCAGAATGTGCAATTCTTGCCTTCAGGTAAGCCTTAATTTCATATCTTACCAACCGAATGTATTAGCTCTTTTTGGTACATAAGTTTTATTACCGCGGCTATTGATATAGTATTGCCCACCTCTGGAACCTGTGCGAATGGTTTGTCCAACTCCGTAGTTTAAAGCTCCCGTAGAGTAGTCCTTAGCTCTGCTTCCTCTCTGTCCTGAGAAAGGATTGCTATTGCCTATAGTAGAGAAATTGTCAATGTTGGTATCATTGCTTCGTGTACGTCTATAACTACTGACAAAAGTTCCATTACTACGTGTATATCCACTAACTAGTGTAGTATTGGTATAGCTGCTGTTTGTAGTCCTTGGAATGGTGATGTTCGGAGTCCAAGTAGACTGAGCTAAAGTTGTAATACTATTTGCTACTAATGCGATTGTAATCAATAAATTCTTTTTCATTTTTCTGTTATTTTTTAATTGTTATACTTCTTTTTGAAAGCTCATTTGAGCATTTCTGGTAGTATATACCCCAAATTGATGAAAGGTAAACATCATATTCGATATTTCTTTATTTTTTTTGTGATATGTCTCTACTATCCACCATTCACAATCAATCGTCCTATTTGGTGATTTCAGCTGGACTATGTGGTTGTCATTCTGATTATCATATGGGAATCTGGTTTCTGTATTGCAGTATCTTAGAATAGTTAAAGTGCAAGAAACAACAATCTAAAGAGTGTTAGCCATGGACACAATTATAAGTTTTTACAGAGTTTTCCAACATGTTAAGAGTTAGAACTTCCTAGAGAAACTATTAAAGGGAACTTTTTTACTCGATTTTGGTGTAGGGCTTTGGCTCTACAGAATGGCATAATGATTCATTATGTTGTTTTTCTTATAATAAGTTTGGAAATATGAGATGTTTTATGTACTTTTGTGGTTGATAAATAATAAGTAGAATGAAGAAACTGGGAATTATTATAGCGATATTACTACATGTAATTGTAGGATTCGCACAAAGAAGTATTACTGTTGGTGCCAAGATTGAAACAGATTTTCAGATTTGGTACTTGGACTCTATTGTTTTAAGTAATGATAGTACAACTTTGAAATGGCATGTGGAAAGTAAGGGGAATACTTATGCTTGCATGTCTTTGCTTCCTGCCTTGGTCAATCCTGGCACGATGAAAGAATACTATATGAAACATGTTTGGGGCATTGCTAAGGAACCAGATAAAACCATCCTTAAACCGGGAGAAGTGCGCTCCTTTATTTCAACGTTTCCCCGTATCAGTAAATCAACCAAGCAGTTGGATTATCATGGTAATCTCAAATTCTGGGTTAAGGGTATCAATCTGAAGATGGGTGGATATAGTAAGGCTGCTCCGTATATTCCTGCTAAAAAAAATCTTTTATCATTTAATGATTTACTCAATAAGAATAGTTCATGGAAACGGCTTTCTGTTGAGGAACAACAGAAAATGCTCAATTTATCAGAGAAGATGTTTGACTTAGGAATGTCTGTTTATGGCCGAGGTAAATACCAGGATGCGATAGAAATATTTCGCAAGGTGAGTGATATCGACTCAACAGTTTATATAGGTATGGGTGATGGCAAATTGACGTCTGCTCCTTATCTTGAACCAAAGCGTCCGTATTTTTCTAACTATAGTAAAATGTGGATAGCAAGTTGTTATCATCGTTTGGGAAAGGACTCTCTTGCAGAGACTTTCTTTCCTTATTACAAAGCGGTTCCTTTTGATAGAAAACTTGTTAGGAGGTCAGATTCCGTCCTTATTAATAATACTTTATTTACAATGAGGGTAAGCGATTCTTCGGAACTTGAAGGATTGTTTAAAAAGGTATGTAGCTTGGATTCTATGAACTTAGGACCCGGTAGCTATCGTTTTGCAATGGATTTAAAGAATTTAGCAAACGTATATATTATGACCAATCAGATTGATGCTGCATTGGCTCTATATGTTAGAACCAAAAATATTCTGGATTCCATTCAGCCGATGAACAATGACCAGTATTATAGTTATCTGGATAATTTGGCCAAACTTTATATTCGCAAATATGATTATAGTAATGCTTTAGCTTGTCTGAAAGAACTGATCAAAGTAGAACCTTCCGAGAAAAGAAATATTTTGGAAACGTTTCAGTATTCTAAAAAGGGAGAATTAGTTTCTTTGTATATGTCTATTGGGTATTATGATGAGGCATTGAAGATTTTGCGTGAAGAAATAAATAAAGAACTTCCAGATAAATCCAAATTAAGGGTAAAACTCATTTTTAATGGACCTTTTGCAGACTTATATAATTGGTATGCCAAATGTCTTTTTGATGCAGGTTATCATAAGGAAGCCATTCGTGTTATGAATGGAGGAGATTTCAAAAGCACAGTTTCAGATGCAGATGAATTACTGGCTTTAGGTGATTATTCGAGAAAAAACTATGATGATGATTTTGCGCTTCAGTATTATAATCGTGCGGAAAAAATATTTCATCAGATGGATTCACTAAATCAAAATGTCAAGATTGATTGGAATCTTCTTGGTCAATGGAATAATCAAGCTATTACTAAAGTGTATCCTCGTAAGGCTCTGTTACTTTCTCAAAGTGATATATTGTCATCAATAGCTTTGCAGAAACATGTTGTTGCAGAAGAAGAAAAGATGCTTCATTATACTGATCGCTTGCTTTTTCTGCGCTCAGGGGATACTTATTCGGCGGCTATGTCAAATCTGGCGTGGTATTATTTGTTGGCTCATGAACCTGATAGTGCAATTCTTTGCGAGAAGAAGAACATTGCCGAGAAACTTAAACTCTATCCTAGGGAGAATCGTATTTTTGGCTTGTCGTATTTGAATATAGGCGAAGCTTATGCGGCTAAAGGTGATTATCGCCAGGCTTTGGAATACACTAAACAGGCCATGACTCATCTTTGGTATGATCGTGATCAGAGAAGAGTTTTGGCAAATTTGGTCAAGTATAGTTATAAGTGTAGGCAGACGGGAGCCACTGGTGAGTATCTGACCCGTCTCTATAGGCAGAATCGTGAAGATTTAGTGAAGTTCTTTGCGGATTTAACCTTGCAGGAAAAGAATGAGTATTTGAAAAAGAATCGTCGATTCTATCAGAACTTCATGCCTCAGTATGCAGATGTTCTCAAATCCGATTCTTTGAATCAGATCTTATATGATGCAACCATACTTGTCAAGGGAATCTTACTTGGTTCAGAATTGGGATTCAGAAAGGAACTCATGAGGAATGGAGACCCTGACTTGATTCGCAAATATGAGCAGTTGAAGATCAACAAGCGTGTTTTGCTCCGTTCCCAAATGGAACCTTCTAAAGGTAAAATAGGGGATTTTTCCGCTTTAGAAAGGGAAACAAATTTGTTGGAGGATTCTTTGATAGTTGCTTTAAAAGCTTATGGTGACTATACTCGCTTCATGAATTATACCTGGAAGGATATTCAAAAGAAGTTAGGTCCGAACAGTGTGGCAATTGAGTTCCTCTCTTTTGAGCCTGTAAATTCAGGGAAGGATTCATTGGGTGTTGGAGAAAAAGCTCTGCGCACCTATGCCGCATTGTTGATTAAAAAGGAGTCTTCCGCACCTTTGATGATATCACTGGGGAGTGAGAAAGATTTTGATACGTCCCGGGATAAGCAGTTTTTGACGGATAGTTTGATATGGAAGCCTCTGGTAGATGAGTTGGCTGGTGTAGATACTGTATATTTTTCTCCTGTAGGTCGTTTGCATACGATTCCAATTGAATATTCTTCAATGTTGGAAGGAAAGGAAGTGTATAGGTTGACATCTACCCGAATCATTGCTGAGAATAGCCCTTCATGGAAGCATGGCGGAAATGCAGTTCTTTATGGTGACATTGATTATGACGCCGAACCCCTCGTGGTCAAGAAAAAGGCAGAGGAATCTGTATTTTCTGATGGCTTGAACAAAATGAGAGGGTGGGGTGATGATCTGAATGCGCGTGGATATAGTTTCTACCCTTTGGATTATTCAAAAGACGAGGTTCTCAATGCTAGGAAGGAATTGAGGAGAAAGAGAGTGCGCTGTCAGCTCTATTCTGGAGACAAAGCCTCTGAAGAGTCATTCAAGGCTTTGTCTGGACAAGAAGTGCAGATTTTGCACCTTTCTACTCATGGAGCTTATGTTCCGCCTAGTAAGGTAAAGTACAGAAAGGCAGATTATAACATGAATTTCTTGCTTGAAGATCATGATTTAGGAGGCATACCTTCTGAGGATATAGACATGACGCATTCTTTTTTAATGATGGCTGGCGGCAATAATACTTTAAACTGTGATACCATGGCTTACAGCGATAATGATGGTATTCTCACGGCGCAGGAAATCTCACAGCTTGATTTCCGTGGGTTGGAATTGGTTGTTCTTTCTGCCTGCGAGTCTGGCTTGGGCAAAATCTCATCTGAGGGTGTTGATGGCTTGCAACGAGGTTTCAAGAAAGCTGGAGCCCAGGCTATTATCATGAGTTTGCGTTCTGTCAAGGATAAGGAAACAGCGGAGTTTATGACTTGTTTTTATCGAAACTTAGTTCATTTTCCGATACATAAATCCTTTCAGCTGACGGTCAATGAAATGAAACAGAAGTATCCTTCGAATCCTGAGAATTGGAATTCGTTCATTCTTTTAGATGCAATTTAAATGTATAAAGCTTGTATGGAAGTGGAATACCATCTTCCATACAAGCTTATCATTATTTTCGGTAATTGTTTATCTTTCTTTTGCGGTATAGCAAATATCCGCCAATACTCAGTCCACCTATTAATATTAGTAGCGCTATATGAGTGTCATCCTGATTATCATCAGAAAGTCTGGTTTCCGTATGATAATGTGGGTGTGGGTGACGTATATGATATTTGGCAAAGAGCATGTTGCTCATTGCGAGTATAAGAACAGTTGTTAAACAGAGCCTTTTCATACGTAATAGAATGTTAAAGTACTACTTTGAATGTTTTATGAAAGAGCAAATGACAGCTACCAGTTTACCAAGTCTTTTGTTTGACTTTACTTCCTGGATGAAGAGTGTTTCTTCATGTTTGCTCATATTGTTACGGACATATTTATTCACCTGGTGAAATACATCGTCAAAAGTATATTTATCATGTTTCATAAGAATCTTTTTTTATAGATCTTGACCTATTATAATATCTATCAGTTCATTATATACCTTGGAGTCTTCTGCTGCAGTCTTCTCAATTTTGCTCAAGAACTCCTCCGAAGAGATGTCTGAGTTGAAAGCATCAACCAATGAGTTTGTTTCTTGCGACTCATCTTTCAGGCGCAGATCTTTTCGTTGCATCAACTTGCGCAGAACAACCACTCCATGGAGGTAGTTGGGTCTTCTGTTTATTACATATTGCATGATGTTCAGACCATTGTCTGGAGTATGCAATTCATTGACTACACTTGCTGCAAAGAAGTATTTTGCATCGAACCTTTCTTTCAGCTGGGCAAAGATCTGGCTGTGAATTTCATCTGCAGTTTTCCAATCCTCTTTCAGCGCATAGGCTCTTGCCTGAATGTACATGGCATCCTTGCACTCCTTTTTCTGTGCCAACACCTGATTGGCGTAGGAGATTGCTTCTTCATACCGGTCTCCGTAGAGGCAGATGATAGCATTGATGAAATTGGCACAGATGGAATTGTTTTCAATGACCGGAACTTCACATGTTTTGTGCAGGAGAACCGAGTCATCGATGACAATGTCGAGCAAGGTGGCAATCTTATTGATGGCTTCCTTGATTCTGCATGCCTTGGCATCCTCAGCAATCAGCTCTAAGCACTTCTCTGATGCCTCGTCATACTTACCCTGATGGAGGAGAGGATAAATGACTTTTGAGAAATCGTATTCATTTTGAAGCTGTTTCTCGTTGTTGAATCCTTTGGCAAACTCCATGATTTCTCCTGAAGGTTTGATGTGAGTCGGCTTAATGGCTGATGACAGGAACAATCCCTCCAGTGATTTTACACGGCTGAGTGCCACATACAACTGTCCTACCTGGAATATGCCGCGTTTCAAGTTGAGTTTCATCTTGCTAAAGGTGAGACCCTGGCTCTTGTGGATGGTGATAGCCCATGCCAGTCGGATAGGATATTGGGTGAAGGTACCTGTCACTTCTTTTTCTGTTTTCATCTCTTTCTTGTTATACTTGTAGTTGCAGTTTTCCCAAGTAGTCCGAGATATTTGATGTTTCTGGCCATTTTCAAACTCAACTTCAATCTTGTCGTTCTCCAGATGGGTAATGATACCGATGCTGCCATTGGCCCATCTTTTGGCAGAATCATTTCTGCACATCATGACCTGGGCACCCACTTTCAAGGTCAGACTTTTCTCTACAGGGATTTTTTTCTCGTTGAATTCCTTTTCAATCAATGCCTCGTAGGTAAATGCTGGAGTATCAAGTTTGTCAAGTTCCTCTTTGTTGAGTTTATCTGCTTCTGCATTTACTGAACTCAGGGTAATGACGTATTTGTCATTGCATTCTTGCATTCTGGAGTTGAGCTGGTCAAGATCTTCCTGTAGGCAGATGCCATTTCTGATACGGTTGAGGGTTGAGAGGAACTTCGTATCTTCCTGACGATATACCTTCTGGAATTCAATCGTCGGCAGGTTTTTGCCCCTGAAGGCTTTAGCCTTGAAGAAAAATGGGATACCTTCACCATACATGTCGTACAGAATTTCCTCGTCTTCTACTTTAACCACTGGAGGAAGCTGATAGATGTCACCCACGAAAACTACCTGCTTGCCACCAAAAGGAAGGCCGGAGTGGCAGATGTGTTTCAAGGTACGGTCAATGGCGTCTATGAGGTCTGCTCTGCACATTGATACCTCGTCAATGATAAGTGTATCAACGTTTCTTAGCAGTTCAATTTTAGCACTTCTTACCTTGCCTACCTCTTTGAAGGTGATGACACTGAATGGAAACCCAAAGAAAGAGTGGATGGTATCACCGCCTGCATTGATGGCTGCGATGCCTGTTGGGGCAAGAACAATGAAATTCTTGTTGATTTCCTCTTGAATCTTCTTCAGGAATGTGGTTTTACCTGTACCTGCCTTTCCTGTCAAGAAGAAACTTACGTTTGTGTCCTTGATGAGCTGATAAGCCATTTCCTGCTGCTTGTTGTTTACGTCGTATGTCATGATGCTTGATTTTAATTGATGTTTGTGATATGAATTATGTTAGTTCTCTGTTTGCAAAACCGGTAGGAGGTTCTGAAGATTGATGTTGTAGTCATCAGAAAGCAAACTTACATAAGTAGCTCCTACAATTTTGTCCACTTCGCTTACAATTGAATCCCTGCGGACTGGCAGATTCTGCAACTTCATCTGAGAGGTAATATAATCAGAGACCATTTCCTTGGCCTTGTTTTGAATCAGGTCCTTATCATAGAAGGTCTTCTCGAATTTGTGGGAACCGATGAGTGTTCTTGATTTTTGGTTGAAGGTATAGACTTCAATCTCATCAATGTATTTCCAGTTGTGGAATAGTCCCACCTTTTCTACTATGGCCAGACGGTCAGAAAAACGCAGTCCCTTGTAGTACCAGTTTCCTTTGTCAGACTGGTATTCATCACTGATGAACATCTTTTCTCCTTCGTTCCATACAGGGATGTTGCATCTTGGGTTTCCATAGACGGGTAAGATGCCGTCAATGAATGATGTAGTATTGATTGAAATGTTTGCCATAACTATATTCTCCTATTATTTTAGTTCAACAATCTGGTTGGGTTATTCTTGATGGCTTCCTCTACAAGTTTGTTGGAGAAAGCTTCGATATCACTTTTTGCAAGGGAGGCATTGATGAGTTTTGCCTGGCTTTCAATGTAGTCCTCCAGCATTCCGATACACATGCTCTTTGCGCTGCTTTCTGAGAAAATACAGCAATTGAGATCTTTTGTGGCAATGAGTTTCTTGTCGGTTCCATTGAAGCCGTAGATTCTGATGCCATTGAGGAAAGTGTAGAGGTAACCTTCACCAATACTGTAGCTGATGATGATTCGGTTCGACAGGCGAATACCCTGATAGTAGGTGTTGCCCATTGCACTTGTATAAGCATCTGAAAGATAAATATTATGCTGCTTGTTATAAGTAACATTGCTTCCAGAAAGAGCAGGTAAAGCACGCTCTACTACTGCTGTTAAATTTGCTGCGATATTCATAATCCTATATTTTTATTGTTTATACTCAGTTTTAAAGATTCATATTGAAATCTTACACTCATATATACCATCAGCTCAGAAAAGGTAAACATTACCTTGAAAAAACTTCAAAAAAAGACAGAAAATGTGCCTTTTAAAGGAGGAAATAAGGTTTTCTTCTCCTTAAACTATAAAAAGACAACTCGCTTGACATATAATTAGAAAATATTTTGTTACCTTTGCCACAAAAAATATGGTTACCATTATACTTCTTATTATATTGTTTTTAGCAGCTTTGTTGTTTGTTCCCTTTGCCAGGCAGCTTGCAAAGGACAAGATGGAATTGGCAGACAATCCGATCAACAAAAAGTTTGAGATACTTGTAGGTATCATCAATGATGCGCTTCTTGCCGGTAGAGGTGAGGTCACTCTTTTCGATGATAATCCAAAACTCATGAACCTGTTTTCCAAAGATCAGGCGAATATTCTAATTCAGTTCTTCTATGGAACAGGGAATCTTACCATTACTCTGAACTATAAATATTATCAAAGAGAACTGGTCTTTAAAAAGGAGTTCTATCATCTTCGGGAGGCTAGTATATACCAACAGAAAGATGTAGCCAATGAGTTTATAGAATTATGCCAGGAGAAAATCATGGAGCATCAGCGTAAGGTATCTTATGAAAGCGTCAATGGTATGAAGCATCCTCATCAGGGTACTGGATATCCAAGTGATCCTACTAATGTTCTCAGTATTATGTTTGCTTCTGCATCAAACGAGATGCGTTGCTCTTTGGTCAACTTTGTGGTAGCTATTGCTCAGGAAGCTGGGTTGGTTGCAGAGAAGGATTTCTTGGAAATACCACCGTTGGCCAACTTCATCCTTTCTTTAAATGTAAAATGGGAGGATTGCAGACAAAGATTATTAGCAATGGGGGAGGAGCAGATTTACGAAGATCTCGATGCCTTGGATGAAAGCGCTGCTTCAATGCTGATGTTGGCTTCTGCTCAAACAGCCAGTTTGCTGAATGTTTCCAAACATCCTGAAATGGAAAGCAAATTCTATGGTTCTTTTGAGAGAATTGGCTATTCCAGGGAAGTGGTAGATCAAACCTTGACTAAAATGATGGCTATGAGCCAGATGTTCTTATGATGAGAAGAGTAATACTTATCTGGATGCTGGCTCTCGCATGTCTGCATACCATGGGAAAGGAAAGGTGTTTGCTTATCGGTATAGGTCATTATCCTTCTTCGACTGGTTGGCATGAAATAGGATCGGTAAATGATTTGAAGCTCTTGCAGAAGTCAATGACTGCCTTTTCTGTTCAGACCCTGACAGACAAGGAAGCAACGCATGATGGAATCTTGGCTTCAATCAACCGGTTGTTCTCAGAAATTGAGCAAGGTGATACAGTTCTCATTCATTTTTCTTGTCATGGTCAGCAGGTTCTAACCAAAGGTAAGGATGAGAAGGATGGGTTGGACGAGGCACTCATACCATACGATGCCCGCAGTAAACGTTCCGGCAGTTATCATGGAGAAAAACATCTCCTTGATGATGAACTGGGTGTCATCATCAACCGTTTTCGCAAGAAACTGGGAGAACATGGATTCCTGATTGTTTCTTTGGATGCTTGTTTCAGTGATTCCATGAACAAGGGAGAAAAGAAGTCACGGAATGTAGTATATAGAGGTGGAGAAGAAATCTTCGGTGCCAATTACATAACACCTGACAGTTTAAAGAAGGTGCAAGCCAGGAGATTGCAGCAGGACAATGTGCCTTTGGAGTATATGGAAAAGGCAAGTGAAATCATAGTCATCAGTGCATGTAAGTCCTATCAGCGCAATCGGGAGATATCTGTCAAGGGAGTCAGTTACGGTCCATTATCCTATGCGATGGCTTTGGCTTTCCAGCATGGAGGGATTGCTGATGTGAAGAGTTGGTTGGACAGGGTATATGATGAAATGGCTACGAAGGCCTTTACACAGAATCCACAGATAAGAACTACTTTGGATTACAGATTTCCAGAGGTCACCATGGACGAGCCTGTGACACAGGTAGAAGAGCAGTCTGTAGCACATCCGTGGTATGTTTATCTGTCTGCTGGCATTTTATTGATTGTTATATTCGGAATTATTATATGGAGAATGAAAATACGCAAATCGTAAAGCCACCCAAGGGGTTATCTTTTCTGATGTACCTGTTTTTGATGGTACTGGTATGGTGTTTCCTGATGCTATATGATGCCACGGAATCATTGTCAAATGGAATCTTGATGGGTCATGACACCATGGTTACCGTCAGTGCTTTTCTGATAGATATTTTTATGTATGTGTACGGAGTCGTTGCTATATATAAGACATTACAGAGAAAGAGTTATGGCATCGGTATGTTGAAGATGGCCGTTTTCTATCTGGCTTTGCAGCATACTTTCAAGTCTTTGGGTCCGGTGGGAATGGCACCTAAGCTTTACTTTTGCATGGCTGCTGTTTTTGAATGGTTCTTCTTCCTTTATCTGTTCAAGGCCAAGAGTCTGATGGTCTATTTGCCATCCAAGATGAGAACGTTTGGAGTTTATGGTATTTGTGGTCTTTCTCTGTATGTAATGGTTGGAGGCCTGTATGGAATGAATATCTGGCAAAGTATCATGAAGCAAAGTAACAGCTTAAGAATGAATGTTGCTAAGATGGAATTGGATAGCCATCATTATACAGATGGTCTTTATGCTTTTCAAACACCGAAATCTTGGGTAAAAGACTCCATCAAATCAAGTAAGGATGGTGAAGCTTTATTGGTCTTTCATTCTTCCAATGCCGCAATCATCCAGATGACAACAGTTCTAGGCGAGTGCAGGTCGAGATTGGATTTTTATCAGTTGGTGTTTCAGGCGAAAGTGAATGCTCTTGATTTCCGGGAAGTGGATTATGGAGAAAGACAGATCAACGGGTCCACATTTTACTATAGTACTTATGAGTATTTAAACAGGAAGGGGAAAAAGAAGTATTGGTCATTCTCCTCTTTGGTGGATACAGATAGCTATAAGATTTTATGTTTGTCTCAGATGGAAGTCAATTCACCGAAGCAGTCCCTATATGATGCCATTGAAATCATGGGGAATGCCAAAAGTTGCTTAAAAGAGTGAAGTGTTGTGCATCAAAGCATAAATCAGATAGAATATGCTGCATGTGACCACAACCCTAAACAGGCTAATGAAAAGGGGTGACACAAAAAAGCCTATGGTAATGTCCTTGACAGACTCCCACCATCCCTTTTTGTGTACACAACGGTCATACATGACAAGATATGCCGCCAAAACGCCACCTGCAAACAGCAGAAATTTAATTATTGATATAATCATTTTGCAAAGATATGAAAATTAATCGGGTTTCACAGAAGGATCATCCAAAAATATCATGGAAGAATAGCTTTTTTATGAATATTTATTATTTCTTCTGCTTCTATAGACTGCTAGCCTCTATAATAATAGGCTTGGCTTTTTCTATACTGCTTTTTCTGATTGTGATGGATTTGATGATTCCCTCACAACTGAGCAGCATTGATTATAAAACCACCTTGAAACTCTTCGACCAGTTACAGCAGGCTAATCGTCATCAGGATGCGATTAATCTGATGGAGTATAAGGGTAAAATCCTTGATGATACTCCCGAAGAGATTGTCTATAAATCAAAGTTGGCAGATTCTTATTATCATGTGGGTGACTATAGCAAGGCAGAAAAAATGTATCTTGATATATGGAATCTGCTTCCAAAGTTTATAAAGGAATATGGTGATTCCAAAGATGCTGATGTGCAGTTTTCCAAGCAAGCATTGTATTATGCTACAGCCAGAGTCATCTATCTCTTTTACGAAAAGATAGGTGATGTCAATAATCAGCTCAAGTTTTATCATATTTACAGGAAGTATTATGATGGTGCACAACAGGAGATAGACCGGTTCATGGTAAAGGCGTATGATGAAAAGACGTGGCTGTCCAATTTTGATATCGCCTTAGCTAAAGAACTGGTCCAGTATGATTCCATTGTGGTTTCCTATTATCAGAACAAGGAATTGGCCATCAGGAGTATGGGGAAGTATGTTGATAAAACATTAGGTAACCAGCAATATCCCCCACGTTACAAGGTTAAATGTCTCAATCAGCTTATCAAGTGGGATTTTGAAAATGGTAAGGAGATTGATGCCTATCCCAGAATCCTTCAGGCTGTGGACCAGGTAAAACTGATGAATGTACTTGCTGAGTGCGAGGAGTTGGGTGATCTGTCCGACTATTGTTTCAGAATTCATGATCTTTCCATGAGTAAAGTACTGTTTAAAAGATATCAGAGATTCCTGGATCGCTATCATGATAAGAATGATTATGAATATATCGTGAATTATGTGAGAGGTTTCAGATTTCAGGAGGCTGAGGGTGACTGGGATGGACTCATCTCTGGTTTGCGACTCTATTGTGAAGGTATGAAAAAGCAGATAGCTTTGAACATTCCGTCAATGACTGAAGAGCAGCGTGAGCATTTTGCCCAGCAGTTTGATGTGGCCTATAATTATGCTTTTCATGTATTGCAGAAACATCCGACGCCAGAATTGGCCAATTTGTGTTTTGACAATATCACTTTTAAAACAGGACTTCTTCTCCGTTCCAATTTGTCGATCAAGCATAGTATCGAGAATATGGGTGACCCTGAGATTCTGAAAAAGTACAATGAGCTGGGTGATTTACGGAAGAACTTGTCTTATCAGGAGATTTCAGGAAAGAAACTGTTTAATCAAAAAGATGAGATTCAGAAGAAAATTGATGATATTGAGAAGGAACTGGCGTTGAAATGCACAGATTTCAAGACAAAGAATGAACTGGAGAATCAGGATTATCACCAGGTACAGAAGAGTTTGGATTCTGGTGAAGCACTCGTCAATCTGGTTGAGAACGAAGGTCAGCTGTTTGCACTCATGCTGAAACACAAGGGTGATGTGTCATATATCCCTATGGGAAAGCTTGCTGATATTCAGAGCCAGCTGCAGCTACCGATCTTTGAAATCTATCATGATCCGGGGCTTACCCAAAAACTCTTGGGGAAGGTGTTGGATGCGGCTGCTGGTATCCATACCTTATATTATGTACCAAAGGGAATTTACAATCAAATTGCTGTGGGTGCATTATATATGGGCAATAGCAAATACGTATGTGATACAAGGCAGTTGAAGCTGTTGTCCAATCCTATGGATATAAAGACGTCAAAGCCATTCAACTTGTCTGCAATCAGTCATGGTGCTACGTTATGGGGTGGTATAGATTATGGACCGGGTTCTGCATCTCTTCCGGCGTTGAAGAGACAGGCTATCAAGCGAGGAGAAACCCTTTCCAACTTGCCTTATGCCTATAATGAAGTGATGGATATTTCAGCTTTGTTTCGGGCTAAAAATGTAAGGAATAGGGTTTATACGAGTAAATATGCCACAGAAGCTGCCTTTAAGTCAAGAAGCAAGTTGAAGAATAGTATCATACATATATCTACCCACGGCTTTTTTAAAGACAATGCTCCGAACAAAAATCCGATGTTGGAATCGGGATTGTTCTTTGCAGGGGCAAACAGGTATTGGTGTAATGATAAGCTGCAGCTATCTCCTTATGCAGATGATGGTATCTTGCGTTCTGCCGAGATTGCCACATTGAATTTGGCTGATTGTTCACTGGTGGTCTTGTCAGCCTGCGAAACGGGTTTGGGATACAGCAATTCCAGCGAGGGAGTATATGGATTGCAGAGAGCCTTTAAACTGGCTGGTGCCAAGCAGATTCTGATGAGTTTGTGGGCAGTGGATGATAGAGCTACGGATATGTTGATGACTGGGTTTTATCAAGGCTTGCTGCGTGGAGAAGATGCTGATGAAGCTTTGCAGAAAAGCAAGGCTTATCTTAGGAAGATGTATCCTTCTCCAGAAGACTGGGGGGCTTTTGTCCTTCTTCATTAAACTGTTCGTTCCAAGTAGTTAAACAAACGGAGGATACATCATGGCGGTGTATCCTCCGTTTGTTTTCAATGATTGGATTTCATTTTTCTCAAGATAGAATTTGTCTTCAAATACTCATCTTCCGTGAGAAAATCATATCTTTTTTTGCCCAATCTGTTCAATACAAAATGGTGCCAATAGCTGTGATGAAGGTTCTTGGGACCATGCAATGTGGGTGTAGGATTCTTGCAAAATTCTATGTTCGTAAGAAGAATATTCTTGTCTTTGACAATATAAGGGGCATAATTCAGAATTTCATTCAAAAGTTCGTATGCACTGGCGTATTGTTGGGTATGGATCAATGCAGATGCAAGTTTCATCTTTTTTACATAATCCGGTTTTTCACGGATTTCTTGCTTCAGAAAATCTGCCATGACGGTGTAATACCGATAGTTGCGTCTGAACTTCCAGTAGTTGTAGCCCCAGTATGCTACCAGGAAAATGATTAATAATTTTGCCATAATTCGATCTTTTTTGTTAGTTATCCGGCAAAGTTACGAAAAATATCTGGAATATGGAAGGAATCAGTTATTTTTTCTTTTGAATTCAAAAAAATACATTTGGGTGTTTACCTTTTCCAGGTTGATGTTATATAGGAGTGTAAGACATCGGATGGTGTCATAAAAGAATTGAATATGTTAAACTGTCAAATATATAAATAGTTATGACAAATACTAAGATTCCGGGACTCAGCTTCTCCCTTAAACGAGCTGTTGGCATTACTGCCGCTAAACGTGCCTTTACAAAGGCTACGGGTATTCCCACCACGAAGACTGGTATCGAGAGAAAGATCGGTGCTGCTGTCATTGGGTTGATTTTTGGGAAAAAGAAATAGGAATGTTTACCTTTTCACAACTCGAGGTATTATATGATGAATCAAGTTATTGAATTTATGAATAAGATGAAAAGAAAAATGCAAAGAAGAGGATTTGTTATGATCCATTCACTTTGCAAAAGTAAACAACAGAGCAGGCGTCAGGCTTCTCCTGTTGAGACCATCGGTCAGGCATCAGCGGATTCTGCGTCTGTTGCCATGATATATCGCAGTGAATTGGATTACATCTCACGATGCATTCTGGATTCAAAGACGATTGAAACGGGTGGGCAACTCTTTGGCTTCTGGACTTCTACAGGGATTCCTGTTGTACTCTATGCCATTGGTCCCGGACCACACGCCAATCATCAGTGTACTTTCTTTAATCAGGATGTTGATTATCTGGTAAAGGTAGGTAACACCCTTCTGAAGAAATATGGATTGCAGCATATCGGTGAGTGGCATTCTCATCATCAGTTGGGACTGGCTCATCCAAGCGGTCATGATGCTTCCAATATGCAGATGGTAATTGACCAGAAGCATCTTGGCAGGTTCCTTCTTTGCATTGGCAACTGTGATGCGCATGCTTCTACGCTGAATGCTTTCTCTTTCTTGGAGGGACATCAAGACTATCAGCATGCTTCATGGCTCATCAAAGAGATGGATAGTCCATATCGTCAGCTCGTGGACCGGGAACTTCACGACATTCTCCTACATCCTTGCTGTCAGGAGCCTAACATGGTTGGCTTGAAAGTACTGGGTGAGGAAAAACCTGTCTTCAGTCAGGAATACTGGCTCCGTGACAAGCCGAACAATCTTGTATTGAAGAAGATTATCGATTTCCTTAATCAGTATGCCGACAACCGGGGATGTGATGTGAAATTGGATGGGAGAGGGCATGTGCATCTTTTTCTGGATAAGCAGGATGGAAGCATTGAGGAAATTTACTTTCCTGGAGGTTTCCCTCAAGAAGCCCCTGTGGTGAAGCTGCAGGATAGAGTGATGAAGGCACAATGGAACTATAATGGTGATATTTATGGATCTTTCACCTATTATTATGGTATGAGTTTGCCTCAGGAAATAGTTAGTAACTTATAAATTGAGAATGATATGATGGATTATCAGAGACTTCAAATGGAAAAGCTGGTGTTGGCTCGCAAGTTGCCTGCCTCTGCCTATGTTTTTCAGGATATGAATACATCAAAGCCCTATATTCTGTTAGGTGCTGTCACCAACAGTAAGAATATCTATACCATAAGAATAGATTTGGATCAGTTCCCTAATGAGGTGCCAAAGGCTTTTGTTACCAAAATGCTATTGACAAAGACTGGAAGCCGGATGGATTCTGCGAGTGCTCCTATGCATACATTGAGCAGTGAACATGGTTTTACGCGTATCTGTCATTATGGGTATAACTCATGGACACCAATGGTTTCTATATACAAGATATATATCAAGTGCCGTCTTTGGTTGGAAATGTATGAAGCACATCTTCGTACTGGCAAGAATATAGATTTTTTCTTGAACCATCAGGCATAGTTTTACTGTTACATTAGTCAGATTTTAAAGGATAAGCAATATGAAAATGAATGATAATGAGTTGAGCGCACTGGCAGACAGTGTTCGTGAACAGGGATTGAAGCAGGAAGCTTCAATGACACAGTTGGTTTATGATTCACAAACAGGAGAGTTCCGACAGATTACCCGGGGAACCCAGCCTCTCACTGGTGAGATTGTTACAGATATGACGGAGAACGGCTTTGCCTGTTCTCCTGTCATTTATCTGAGCAAGCAGGATGTGCTTGAATTCGCTTCTGAAGGAGGCGAGGTTGCTGAAGGTTATTCTTATGAGTGGGAGGGTGAGCAGGTGGTTCATCTTTCTCTGAAGAAAGCCTTGCATGCTTATGGAGATGCCGGCCACATCCTTTTTGCGACTTCTACTGTTGCGGTGAATGAGGGTTACAAGGGAAAGTTCTGCATCATCGTAAGGGCTGAAGATGATGTCCATGTATATGAAAATGTGAATGGTGAGCTGATACCGAGGGTTTTTTATTTTATCCCTGCAAAAGATGAGCTATACTCTAGAAGCAAAGGTATTCTGGAAGTGAATGTATTGGAGGGGAAGCGGGTGATGATTGTTGGTTTGGGTAGTTTTGGCTCTCAGATAGCCATTGAACTGGCCAAGGCTGGTGTGGGGAGTTATTCTCTTTGGGATTTTGATAAGGTGGAGTTGCACAATTTGGCTCGTCATACCTGTGGTATCCAGGAATTGGGCCGTTTGAAGACCAATGCCATCGAGGATGCTATCTTGGCCAAGAATCCTTATGCCCGGGTTGACAAGTTCGCTTATGATATCAGTCAGCAGGAAGAGTTGATGAGAGAGGAAGTGGGCAAGGCAGATCTGGTAATCTGTGCCACAGATAATAATGCAAGTCGTTTCATCTTGTCGAAAGCGCTCGTTGATTATCAGAAGGTTGGAATTTTCGGAAGAGCGATTACCCGGGCAGAGGGAGGTGATGTGTTCAGATATCGCCCTGGTGGTCCTTGCTATTGCTGTCTGATTGGCAACCATTGGTTCAACTCGTATAATGAAGAGATTGCTGATGAGAGATCTGCTCGTCGCTCTGGTGTCATTCCGGCCTATATGTCATCGGAAGATGCTGATGCTGTGGTACAGGTGGGTTTGTCTTCTGATATCCAGCCAATTTACAATATGATGGTCAAGTTGGCTCTTGTGGAACTTTCAAGAGGTAGTGAATCAGGTATCTCTTCTTTGGAAGACGAGCTAGTTTATGACTACTATATGTGGGCAAACCGTCGAGAACGTCACTATGCCAATTGGGCTGCTCTGCCTGGGGCAGGTAATATGCCAACCATTATGCGATGGTATGGAGCCAGGATAGATAGGAATCCTTCTTGTGCTGTATGTTCTCCTGCGATGAGCGTCTTAGACCTGGGGGAGGATATTGAGGCAAAACTGGAAGGACAGATTGAATTGACAGACATTGATTTTGAACTGAATTGACAATGGAAATGAAATATAACGATAGGACTGGAGAATTTGAAGAGGAGAATAGGGAACACAAACCGTCTACAGTGAGAAGTCATACCACATCTGCAAGCAGCCAGTCAACTAGACCAACATCATCTCCATCTCCTTCTCTGGGTAGCGATGATCCTGGAGGGTGTTTATCTTTTATTAGCTTATTTGTGCTGATTGTGGTAGGTTGTGCATTTGCCTTTATTTGTTATCAGGCATGTTCTGATACAAATGGTTCTTCAAGCACTTCCACCCCTCAGGATGTTCCTTCTACTTATCAGGATGTAAATAATGCCGCTTCTGATTTTTCTATAAGCAGTGATGCCCCAAAGCAGAATTCTTCCAACACTTCTGTTTCTTCAGAGCCTGCTAAGTTAACTCCATCATACAGGACAGAGGAATGTGAGGAAGTATGTACTACCTGCAAGGGCGAGGGAGTAATTCCATGTAAGGTTTGTCATGGTACAGGAACTGCATACTGTCCTCATAATTGTCCTCAGTGTTTTGGAAGGGGATATACTGAGAGAAGCTGTATCTGTGGAGGACCAAGTATGGCTGGTGGCTGTTCTTTGTGTGGGGGAACTGGTGTAGTAAGGTCAAAGTGCATTTATTGTGGTGGTTCCGGTAGGCAAGAATATGCAGAATGTACCCGATGCAAAGGATCGCTAGGAAATACTGAATTATGTCCTACTTGTTCAGGAAAAGGATACGTAACTAAGTCTAGGCTTGTTTTTGAATAGTGTGGATTCATTGCTGATTGTGATTTTATTATTAAGGATGTTCTCTTTTGACCAATGGTCGGTTTTTGATGAGAACATCCTTAATAAAGATACAATAGGCGGACTATAAACCTTGACACAGTTTAAATGACCCTACCTACACAGCCTGGAATTATAACGATAAAATTTCCCAGTTATCTTTATCGTATTCTTCATTAACACCCGTTTTTTGATTGTTATTGATTGAAAACGTTCAAATTGATAATCACCATATCCAAGTTCATTCAATTTGCTTTTATGTTTCGGACATTGCTCCTTCTCTAGAATTATTTTTTATTTCATTTTGTTTGGGATTTCTCATTTTTTTTGTAATTTTGCACAATAACAAAATTACGAATTATATAAACTTAAAAATATGAAGGCAAATAGAGTCTTGTTATCGTCAGGAATAAGCAACTTCTTTTCAGTAGTATTTTTCTTGTTTTTGTCTGTAGCATGTTATGGTCAATCTACTATTAGTGATCAAACAACAATTTTGGTAAACCAAATGGAACAAGAATTGAATTCTAAGCAATATGATGATTGTATTGCGACATGTAAAGAATTGGAAAATGTACTTATTTCGGCTAATCAGTCTGAAACGCAGATGTATGTTGATTGCTTGTTTATACAAGTTAAGGCTCTATATCATAGCCAAAGAGTCTCAGAAGCGACTTCGTTAGCTGAAAGGGCATTAAAAATTCAGGAAAGAATTACTGGTACAAATACTTCTATATATGCAGGATGTTTAAATAGATTAGGTATTTGTTATTTAAACAATAATGCTGGTAAAGCAGTAGAATGCCAAAAAAAGGCTTTTGAAATATATGAAAAATTATATGGTATAAATAGTGAAAAATGCTACCAGGAATTATATTGGTATATAAAATCCCTTCAGCGTGCTTCTATGTATAATGAAGCTTATGAATTATGTAAGAAGCGTTTAATAGTAGCAGAAGAGTTATACACTCAAAAATCTGAAGCTGTTTTAGAATGTCTGCTTAATTCGGCTTTGATAGCTCAAAAACTAAGTCGTACAGCTAATGAGCAATTATTTGTGCAATTAGCTTTGGATTTGGTAAATGATGTTTCCTTTTCGAATAAAGGAGGGTATGTTAATTTTTGGTATAAACTTGCTATGGTTCTTCAAGACTATAATCATTTTGGAGCTATTATGATTCTTGAAGAATGCGTCTCGTTTTTAGATAATTATATATATAGGGATGAAAATATGTATATTAATTGTGTTTCTATGTTAGGGAAGTTATATTATTTTGAAGGTAATTTCAACAAAGCTTCTATGTGTTTTGAGAAAGAAAGAAATTTATGTAAACAAGCCTATGGTGAGAAAAGTTATAAGTATATTTTGGCTTTAGTGAATTTAGCTCAGTGTATGTCCTCCAATGAAGCCTATGAAATATATCATAAAGCGTTTACCCTATTAAATGATGTATCTAGTATTGATGATGATATTTATAATAATGCTAAGACCCTTATAATGATAGGCAGATACACTTCTTCATATGCGCAGAGTTTTAAAAAAAGTGGTTATAAAAAAAGAGCATTACAAATTAACAAAGAAGCTTTAAAAGAGATTAATCAGGCTATAAATGCTTTAGAATATTCATTTGGTTATAATCATGACTTGATGTATGATGCGCGTCAAGTTCTTAGTCATATATATAGTAATATGTCTCAGCATAAAAAATCTCTTCTTATTGCTAAGGAGAACTTAGAGTGTGCTGAACAAAAGTTTAGCAAAGAATCTTATTCATATGCGAGAGCTTTGTCAGAAATGGCAGTTGTATGCTCACAAGCAAAAATGTATAAAGAAGCTAATATGTATAATGAGGAAAGTTTAGCTATTTATACAAAGGCAGGAGAATATAGTACCGATGAATGTTTAAATATAATTAGGAGAGAGATATCAGATAGACTTTCGTTCAACAGCAAAGATTCTACTATCGTTTATTTATATGAAGACTATTTGGCACGTTTGAAGGATAATGTTATAGGTCGTTTTGTATGGATGAATTCTGAAGAACGTAGTAATTTCTCGAAGGAATTTATTGAAAATAGTGTAATAAACACATTACTAAAGGAAGACAATTTAAGAAAAAATGACCCTCGTATGAATAAATTGTGTTTTAATGCTCTTCAGATATTGAAAGGAATTTTGATAAATAGTGATGTTGATTTTAGAAAGGCAATAGAAAGGTCCGGTAATTTAATTAAGAAAGATTATCAAAAGATAATGACGAAGCGAATCGAATTAGAAAAAAATATAAAGAAAAATAATCGTAATGATGCAAAATTAGATACGCAAAGGAAAGAGATTCAAAAATTGGAAAGATTTTTAGCACAGGATGTGTCGAATATTGATTATTTCAGTAACGAAATTCGTATAAATTTTCAAGATGTTCAGACTCATTTGAAATACAAAGAGATTGTTGTTGATTTTTACAAACATTTCGGAACATATTTTGCCTTTGTTGTTTCATATGATAGTAATCAAGTAAATGTGTTTGAAGTATGCTCGGATCGAGATATAAAGAAGCTTGATAAGAATAATTGTTATGCTACAGATTCTATATATAAAGTCATTTGGAAGCCATTGGAATCAGTAATAGATTCTGCATCTACGGTCTATTTTATACCAGATGGTGAACTCTATTCCTTGGCTTTAGAGTCTGCGGATTTAACGCAAAAGCGAATATATCATCGTTTGTCTTCTTCGCGCCAGATATGTTTGGAGAGAGATTCATTTCTCGGTAAAGATGCAGTTGTTTATGGGGGTATTGATTACGATGTAGATAGTTGTGGACAAAAGATGAATGGTACACCACAAAAGTGCACATTACGAAGTTTACGTGAGACTCTTGAATTTCTTCCTGGTTCTCAGAAAGAAGCAAAAGAAATTTCTGGTATACTCAGTCAAAATGGATTTAAAGTTAAACTTTTGACAGGTCAATCTGCAACAGAAGAGTCGTTTAAGAAACTTTCAGATACTAGTGTCAATGTCCTTCATGTCTCAACACATGGTTATTGTTGGTCTCAGCAAAAATATGCAACAATGGTTACCAATAATCCTCTTTTAAATCAGGGAGATCTTTATCAGGTTGATGAAGATTTGGCGATGATTAGAACTGGTTTAATGTTTGCTGGAGCTAATAATGCCTTTATTAATAAAGTGGGTGATACCGGTTTGGATGATGGTATCTTAACGGCAAAGGAAATATGTAATCTCAATTTACAAACCGTAAATTTGGTAGTTCTATCTGCTTGTAAATCTGGACTTGGTGAAGTTTCTAGAGATGGTGTATATGGTTTGCAGCGAGCTTTCAAAAAGGCTGGTGTAAAGAGTATCGTGATGTCGTTATGGGCGATAGATGATAGTGTAACTCAAGACTTTATGGTACATTTTTATAAAGGATTGACTTCTGGATTATCAAAGGAAAAAGCCCTTTTACAGGCAAAAATCTTGATTAAGGAGAAGTATCCTCATTCAAATGATTGGGCTGCATTTGTTCTATTGGATTAAAAAGTAAGGAGGAGAGAATTTCCATATCCTCTCCTCCTTGCTTTTAACTTAATGGTGTATCATTCCATACTTTTCAACAGCTTAATGATACGGGTAGCCATCTGTGGCTGTTCTTTCTTCAGAATGATGAGCACATCCTTGGCCTTGTCTTTCTGGTCATCCTTGATATATGCCAGAGTAAGATACCATCCAATGGTTGCTGAATTTTGAGCACAATCAACGTCTGTGAGGCGTTTGTCATATAAATCTTGGAGTTCAGCGATAACTCTTGTCATGTCACGGTCTTTCTTGATAGTTGTTGCTATGGAATCAAGTTTGCTGAGCATGGCTTCATCGCCTTCTCCTCGTTCTGTTATGGCCTCTCCCATGCTGATGTTTTCAGCTACAATGCTATTACGCTGCTGGTAACTATACTCTGTGAAGCGAAGATAGCCTCCGAATCCCATGTAGATGAGCAAAGATGCCGCAATTGCCATAAATTCTTTGAGGCTTATGATTCTTGCTCGGTGTGAAGAGGCTTTTATCGTAGAGTTTAGCTGTTCGGTGAAGGCTTTCTCTTCTTCCTGGCGTTTCTCTTTCATCGATTTTGCCATGAGTGAAGTAGCCAAGGCACGTTCTTTCAAACTTGAATCATAGTTAAGATCATCTTTGAACTCAGCTTCTTCTTCCGGTGACATGTTGTCTCGGATGAATCGTTCGATTCGGTCATCCTGATCTATGGCGACAGATTCGTTCAGTTGCTCTATGAATGCCTTCTCTTCTTCCTGGCGCTTTTCTCTCATACATTTAGCCATGATGGCTGTAGCGAAAGCTCTTTCTCGCAAACCAGGGTCATTGGCTAGGTTTGCCTTGAAAGACGCTTCCTCTTCTGGCGTTATCTTGTTTCTGATGAACTTGTCTATCAGTTCGTCTTGCAAGATCGCTTCTTGTATATTGTCCTGCTCCATGATGCTTACTTCTTTAAAATTTTGAATACTTCTGGGAATAAGGATTCAAGTTTATCCTTGAACTTCTTGACGCAGCGCGATTTGGTTGTCTTTACAGAATTGGCATTGCTGAAATTATATTTTTCAGCCACTGCTGTCAGATTCTCCATGTTATCCCAGTATATGCCATGGAAGATTTTATTGCAGTTGTCAGGAAGTTGGGTGATGATCTCTTTCACGGCTTCTTCCATCTTGCTCAATTCAATTTCACCTTCGTGTCCATCAATGGCGGCTGACATCAGATAGGACAGCTTGTCCATGTTAACGCTACCGTCTTCGTTTTCCTGGATCATAGAACTTATAGGGACTTCTCTGGCAGTCTTATCCACCACGATTTTGCCATTTTCATCTTTGTGCTTGGATTTTGGAATCGTCATCTGTCTCTTCCTGATCATATTCATGGCAGTGTTGTTGCAGATTCCAAAGAAATAGCTTTCAAAGTTTCCACTTTTGCTGGCCAACTTTTCCAGATAGTTGTTTTCTACGTGCATGAGTTTTTCCCACACTCTTGTACATGACTCATAGAAGACATCATCAATGTCTTCTTTAGTTAGAGTATGCTCAAACTTCGAAGCAAGAGCTTTGATTACTTTGGGTCTTAGCTCGACTGCGATTTTGATAAGTTCTGTATTGTCTGATGGTACGTTCATATTTAAAAACTTTTTTCGATTACTAAATTCTGATTCATAGGCCATAGTCCTTCTTTTGTGATTTCCTTGTTGAGTTGGTTGATAACCATACTTGCGTTGGTTGAAAGTCCAAACTTCTTAATCACTTGTGCCATATGGAAGGATAGGGGACCGTAGATCTTATTGCTTGCCTTGATTTCTCGATTCAACTGATAGGGACGGCATGCTTCAAAGAAAACGACATGAGAAATCTGTCTTGTCTTTTGAACTTTGTAGTAGTTGGCCGTCTCCAGTTTCTTGGGCTTGAAATATTTGCCTCTAGTATAGGTGAATCCCTGCATGGTTCCTCTGGAAGGGCATTCATCTTCATCGTCGTCCAGACCTTTGGAAGCCGTACCGGCATGGCATGCGTCGAGAACAGCATAGACTACTCCCTTTGGGCCTATTTTTGTTCTGAGTTTGGTAATCAACGGGGCAAGGTCATCATCCAGGATATGTTTGTGCCCTTCATAAACACCTTTTTTATACACCTTTCTAGCATCTACAGGAATGATAGCTTCGTCCCATCCATCAACTTCGTCTCCACTGATGTCCTCAACAGGTTGTCCATGACCGGAGAAATGAAAATAGATGATGTCTCCTTTTCTGGATGTTGCTATTAGTTTATTGATACCCTCTATGATGTTCTTATGGGTAGCTTTTTCATCTGTGAGAGTAGTTACCTTAAATCCTTTAGCTTTCAGAATAGGAGCGAGCAATTTTACATCATTAGCCCCATTGATATTGTTCCACTGATAACCTGTTAGGACTGTGTCATATTTGGATATGCCCACAAGTAGTGCTCTTTTTTCTTGGGCTTGAAGCTTGAAGAAAAAAGAGCAAATAAGCAGTATGGCAAAAATTTTCTTACTCATATCGTCTTTTATGCAATTTCTGAATTAATTTTCTGGCAAAAATACGAAAAATTTTTGAAAGATGTAGAGAATGTGCCCGAAAAAACATGATTCAAAAGAAAAAACTTCTTTTTATACTTAAAACATGTTTCTGTTTTAATGGCGATTCCTTATGTTATTGCGGATTTACTAGTCTTTGCAAAAATCTATAAGTTTTTGGGGACAGCACTCTTTTGGCGTAGAAAAATCAATTGATGCTTTTGTACAGTCTTGTCTGTTCCTTATAGTCTTGTTTCTTGATTTAGATAGCATCGCATTGTCTTGAATGTGTAAAAAGTCAAAAATATGAGCTTAAAGTTTGGTGGTTACACTCGTTTTTTGTACCTTTGTTGTGACTTTGATATTGGAATGAAAGGAAATAGCATTCTTCTTTAAAGATGAATAGTTGTAGATGATGCCTTATTATGTAATAGGTGTCAAACTTGGATTCTCGGTGGATAGTTTATGCAAGGAAGGCTTTGATACAAACGAGAGCCTTTAACTTGAAGTATAACTTATAATCAAACAATTTAATGAGTATAGAAGAAGTAGATGCAGCTAACAGATTAATCATAATTTAATCTCTAAATACAGAGTCATCATTGCAGGATGCAGAGATTTCGATAACTATGAGTTGTTGAAAGAGAAGTGTGATTATTTCCTTCAAGACGAAAAGAAGGAAGATGTTGTAATCATCAGTGGTCATGCCTCTAGTGCCGATGCCCTGGGTGAACGATATGCTCAGGAGCGTGGTTTCCTGTTGGAGACTTATCCAGCTGACTGGAAAGTCCTTGGTAAGGCTGACGGACCAATCCGGAATGCAAAGATGGCTGAGGTTGCCGATGCTCTCATCGCCTTCTGGGATGGTAAGAGCCGGGGCACAAAGAACATGATAGATACCGCTACCAAGCGAGGCTTGAAAGTGGCTGTGGTTAGATATTAACAAACAAAATTTATAGATATGAAACAGAATGAAAATGAGATAAAGGGGAAAGAACTGTTTGAGTTATCGCTTACTTTCACAGAAGGTGACGAAGAGAAACAGTTCAGTGTAACCATGAAGGCGAAGAAGGACGGCAAGGAAACGTCTCTTGACCTGTTCGATAGTGACTTCATCGAAATGAGCTACAATGGTGTAAGGATGGTGTTAAGCCAGATTACTTACCTATACGTGAAGAACCTTCATGATACAGGGCGAATGTCTGACGAAGAGTACAATGCTATCATGGCTCATGCGGGACAGAAACCACAAGGCGAAGCTAAAAGTGGAGAGTAAGAGCTCATATAGGAAATGGTATGATGCTGGGCGCTACGCACCCAGCATCATACCATTTTTAAATATATTATTAAAGTATGTATAGAATCCTACATGTATTTGCAGACTATCTGCAATGTTCTTTCGAGTTTGAAAACATGAAAACAGGAGAACATGTGATGATTCTCTGCATGACTTGCTCTCTCTGTTTAAGCTGCAGTTTGACCATGAGTTGGAGGGAAAGGTAATATTCCTTTCTTGAAGTCAGTTTCTCGTCTGTTTTTCGGTATTTAATTAAGTTCGTGTCATTGGGAGAACATTAATTCTGTGAATGCTACATAGAATCTGATGTTTCTTTGATTGACTGTTAACATGATGTTTGATTTTTAAAATAAACTGAGATGAAATATAAAGAGTATTCGGAAGAGGCTTATCAAAGCATTCTTTCTTACGTTATGAAATCCGTAGAGATAGATGAGAATGACCCCTATATCAAGCGTTTATATATTGCAGCTTCAAGGGTGCCAAAATTCTCTATAGAATATAGTTGTGAAGATATATCTCTTGTTATGCCTAAAATTGAAAAGGCAGTGTGGGCGTGGGAGAAAGAGTATACAGAAGGTAATTTCTTTGTTGATGGGGGTGAGAATTGGTGGATGGTAAAGAACCAAGTGGGAACCTTTACCTACACTACCAACCGTCTCTTTATGGATATATGCGATATCAAGGGTATCAAGGAACAGGTAAAAGACGTTATAGATAAATATAGGGTTATGATTCTGGCAAACCGTTATATTTCTGACTATGAATTACTGCAGGAGTGTTGTGATTACTATCTTCGGAAAAAGAAGAATATAGTTGTCGTTTCTTGCCATTCTTCAGATTCTGATGCCCTGGATGTGAGATATGCTCAGGACAGAGGTTACGAGCTGGATATATATCCGGATGACCGTGAAAACAATGGAGGGTTTGATGGATTTGACTATAACTCTCAGATGATTGTGAATGCTGATGGTCTTATAGTCTTGTGGGACGGTTTTAATAGATAAGGTAAAGAATATAATAGAAAAAGCTTGGGAGTATGACATCGAGCCGTATGAATTCAAGATTTAAAATATTACATTATAAAGGGATTCATAAAGAAGAGGAAGGTGGACTTTGATATTTTCATGGTGTGGTTTCTTTTTTAAACGAACATTGGATTTCACTACTGCCAGACCATCTGATAATGGCGTTTCTCAATTTAGGTGGAATCTATTGCATGAGCTAAGTGTTTACCAAGTTGGTCCATTATCGAAAAAATCCTCTGGAAATGGTGGGGTTCTCGGATTTTATTTGTATCTTTGCTTCGTCTTTCAGAGTTTTGCCCTTCTATTCATGCAACACTAAGAACCGTGAAATTTCTGATATGACAAAGTGATGAGCAATATTTTGTTGTTCAGGTGTTTCTAGAAATAGAATAGTAGTGTTGCGTAATTTGGAGGAAGTTGAATGGAGAATGAGTATTACAAGAACTACAGCTTTATCCCTGCCGAATATGACAGTAGGGGTAGGAGAAAGTGTGATGGCAAGACTTTTCGTGATGTGGTAAAGGAGTTCGAATACGATTTTCACGAGACGTATAGCAGTGAGTATGCGCTTAATTTATATGCAAACTCCCGTACGATGGCACTTTTGGCGAAATCAAATGATGCGGCTCCTTTCCTGATTTACGGAATGGATTTGACTCTGGGAGACTCATTCGATCCGATACAGGACCCTTTTGTCAATCACGAAATGGAGAAGCATAGTCAGCATATTTACGTCTATGGCATTGACTCTGCCTTTATGACTGAGTTTGATGAATATGGTTATCCAGTTTGGGATGAAGATGGGGACATCTATCCGTTGACCTTGCTTGTTGACAATGCCATGAGTGATGGGATCGTTCGATTGGCTGTTCCAACAGGCGATGATGGAGATGAAATAGAAATAGCCCCAATAAATATAACACAATTTGAATATGCCTAATGGAAACGAAAGAACAGGAAAGAAACTGGCATCTGGTTCGTAACGATAATGGTGAATGGATAAGTGACGAGAATGTTGTCTTTCTTACGAAGCAGGAAGCAAGGTCGCTCCAGATAAAGGCCAGATTATCAGGTAAGACATTATCTCTTCAGCATGGATATGATGGTGAATTGTGGTGTTATAAGCATGAAATGGATTACATCAACCAAAAATGAATAGTTATGCATAATATTTCTTTATTGGAACTGGGGCTTTTAGATGCAGGTCACAGCTTGTATCAATTGCTGAAAGGTGAACAGGCACCATCATGGTGGAAGCCTCTGACAAAAGATCATGAACTTTATATTGAAATCAGAAAGAAGAACGTGATTGACGTTTATTATTATGGGGGTAGAATAGCTGAAATATCTTATGATAGGTTCAGCAAGAAAGTTGTGGCTAAGGCTCATCCAAAATATTTAGGATATACTGATGTTGAGGATGAGAACTATTATAGAAGAAGCGTTGGCAAAGGTGGCAAGAAACAATTCACACCCATCTATCAGGATTGCCAGAATTGGCTGGAATCAAGAGTGGAGGAACTTAAGAAAAATATCAGAAATATTTATTCTCAATCAGAAAATGGCGAGAATACCAAGGAGAAATTCATTCAGGGAAAATTAATAACGGAAGGACGTGATAAATATCTGGATTCAGAATTTGCTCATCGTTTTCACGATCATGAGAAGGAGACTATCAGGATTGATATGGTAAAGATAGAGGATAACCATATCATTTTTGAAGAACTTAAAAGAATTGGTGATAGCCGTTTGCGAACTAAGAATGATGAACCGGAAATCTTGACCCAGATCAGAAATTATCGGGAGTTTCTTCAATGTAATAAAGACCGTCTTGCTGCGTATTACAAAATGTTATATCGCATTAAAAAGGAGCTGGACCTCCCTGTTCCTTCTGTTGATGACGTTGATAGTCTTACTGTTGACCCTGAGCCACAGTTGTTGATAGCTTGCAACTACAAGAAAGATACTGAAGGTCGTAAGAAACGTATAGACGATATAGAGAGAATCTTATCATCAGCACATATTAACTACCGTATCGATAATTTCGTATGAATATCAAGGTTTATCGCGGCACCCACCAGATAGGTGGGTGTGTGACGGAATATGAATATCAGGGTAGGCATTTGTTTGTTGATTATGGCGAAGAACTGCCTGGTGGTCCTCAGACTGGAGATTTACAGGTTGAAGGATTAACGTATGGCGATATATCCAAGAGTGCCTTGCTGATTACTCACTATCATGGGGATCATATTGGCTGTATCCCAAAACTGCCGAAAGATCTGCCTATTTTCATGGGTAGAATCAGTCGTGATATTCAAATGGAACTTTCTAACCGTCTTCAGATGGTTGATGGTTTTCACCGGAATATGTCAGAACGTCTGAAAACGGTTCATACTTTTGAGCCAGGCAGACCTTTCAGCTGGGGTAGTTTTCACATCATGCCTGTTACTGTGGATCACTCTGCTTTTGATGCTTATGCTTTTAAGGTAGAGGCTGGTGGTGTTAGTGCCTTTCATACTGGTGATTTCCGCACTCATGGTTTTAGAAGTGGCAGGTTATCAGATGTCATCGAGAAATTTGTTGGCAAGGTGGATTATGTGGTCTGCGAAGCAACCAACATTTCTCGGCCTCTTGCTGCCAGTCAATCTGAGCATGATTTACAGAAGGAGTACCTGGAGTTGTTTAAGGAGAACAAAGGCAATGTTGTATATGCTTCATCTACCAACATAGATAGGCTATTTGGATTGTACCATGCAGCAAAGAATGCTGGACGAGTGTTCGTTATAGATGAGTACCAGAAGAAAATAATGGATATTGTTACTCAGCGGGATTCCTTGTGGAGTAAATCAAGGCTGTATCAGTTTTCGGAGCATTACAAGCCGTTTGTTCTTTCTGTATTAAAAGGCGAATTCTGGATGAATGATAGATTCAAGGAACTTCTGGAGAAAAAAGGTTATGTGTTGATGGCTCGCTCTAATCCTAGGTTTGATAGTTTGATCAAAAGGATTCCCGGTGAGAAGCAGGTGTATTTGTCCATGTGGGATGGCTATGTTGATAAGAGCAAGGCAGCCTACAATGAGCAGTTGGCAAAATCTCTAGGAAAAGGCTATCTACGCATGCATACCAGTGGTCATTGCGACATGAATAGTTTGCGCGAAGTATTCCGGTTGTTGCATCCCAAGGCCATTGTTCCTATCCATACGGAGAAGCCGGAAGACTTTGCACAGTTGTTTGGTGACGAGTGGTCTGTTGTGGTGCTGAATGATGGAGAGAGCATCTCTTCCATATCGTCGGGAACTGCAGATGCTCATGATTCCAAGGTTGTATTAAAGAAATAGCAAAATGAAGATACTGCATCTTTCAGATACTCATGGCTTGCATCATAGATTAGATGATATGCCAGAAGCTGATGTCATCGTTCACAGCGGTGACATCAGTAACAGTGGCACGGAAGAAGAGGTGCTTGACTTTCTGAACTGGTTCATCGGGTTGCCCTATCCGCACAAAATCTTTGTGACGGGTAACCATGATCTTTGTCTATGGGAGGCAGAGGGGATAGAGGACTTGCCTGGTAACATTCATTTCCTTCAGGACAGGGGAGTAGAGATAGGTGGCGTGAAGTTTTTCGGAATAGCCTACAATCATTCCGAAGCCATGATACCGGCAGATACGGATATTGTTGTAACACATGAACCGCCTGTCATGATTCTGGATCAGTCTAGTGGCATTCATTGGGGAAATGCTCCATTGCGAAACAGAATATTTGAGGTTAGTCCCAAATATCATCTCTTCGGTCACGCCCACCAGGATTATGGCACAGTGGAGCAGGAGGGTATCGTCTTTTCTAATGCGGCACTACTTGATGACATGAACCGATTGGTCAGAATGCCAAGACTATTCTCATGGGGTACTTAGGTCTATAGGTATATGTTTTTTCTTCTTTGTTGCTTATATCATTGAAATGATACCACTTCAATCAGTCTTTTCCTATTAAAGACATAACGATTTTGCTACTCATATATAGGATGGTGTGTATTTTTACCATACCAAAGTTCATCAATTTGTTTCAGATGATTGTATCTGCTATTATGAAGCAGTTGGCTCTCTTATGGCTATCAAAATAGCAGTAGGAAAAGCTTGTGAATAGAAAAAGTCCTCCAATTCTTTGCATATGTGATATTTTTTGTTTAGTTTTGCAGAAAAATTAGATAGAACATGAGATTACGTATTGAAAACATAAATAAGATCAAAGAAGCAGATATAGCCTTGAATGGTTTGACTGTGATTGTGGGGGAGAATGATATGGGCAAAAGTACCATAGGTAGAGCATTCTTTTCTACTATCAAGGCTGTCTCTAATATGAGAAGTTTGAGCAAAGAAAGTTCTGCCAACAAAGCTTCTAAGCACATTGATTCTTTATATAAGCACTTCTATGGGAAAAACATAATAGAAGGTGCTATGGATCTGTTGCCTCGTGTCAAATCTGAAATGGAAAGAATATGTCTGGATGAAGCTGAACGAAATGCTTTTCTGACTCATCTGAATGCTAGAATCGATGAGATTGATTTGTCTCCTCGCCAAAAGTCATTGCTCAAAGAAGACATCGTGAATATTCGGATTTGTTATGATCAGGTGGATAATCCTGCTGCTGTATTGAAAACGGAGTTGGCTTATCTCGTTGAATCAGAGTTTTTGGGGCAGTTCTGTTCTTCTAAGTCTGATTTTACCTGTGTTATGTTTGATACTGAAGAAGAGGGAAGTTTGGTATTTAAGGCTAAGAATAATCAAGTGACTGACGTCTCCTTTTCTGAAAGGGGATTCTATGAGGATATCACTTATGTTGAGTCCCCACTGTACTTCCATCTACTTGATAGCTTAAGAAATTCTGTTGCTTATCGGGAGATGAAGTCTGTTCCTGGATATAGACCAATGGTTCCTGCTCATGTGAAAGACTTTGTAGATAAGGTTTGGAACATCCAGAGCTTCCATGCTCAGCCAAGTCTGTTTGAACCTCAATCGAAGGAATATCACACAGAGGATATCATTCATGGTTCGTTTGCTTATGATAAGAGTTCACGTAGTATCGTTTATCAAAAGGATGGTATGAAAATCAAGCCTATCAATGTGGCTTCTGGTATCAAGAGCTTTGGCGCCTTGCAGCTTCTGCTTGACGGTTATTGTATCTCTAACAATCGTCCTCTGATATGGGATGAGCCTGAGAATCATCTTCATCCTCAGTGGCAGGTGGAGTTTGCGAAGGTTATTGTTCAGATTGTTAATTCCGGTATTCCGGTGATGCTTAGTACTCACAGTCCGTATTTCCTGCAAGCCGTGAGATATTATTCAGCAATGTATAGTATCGAGAAGTATGTGAACTACTATATGGCTGAGTTAGGCAAAGATGATATGGTAAGCATGAAGGAGGTTACTGATGACTTGAATCAGGTATTTCTTACTTTGGCTGAGCCTTTGAATCAAATCATGAACGTGGATGAAGTAAGGGGGAAACAGAAATGAAAGTTGCCAGTGAATTAATGTCGTATTTGGTGAAAGATAAGCATTTCTCCCTTTACTCTGTCTGTGAACTGCACAAACCTTGTGCTACGACTCCCCGGTGCTCTTTGGAGCCAGCAAGACGATTTGTGAATTTTGATGATGTAAAGACGGCCTACTGCAAGGAACACCAGATGATTTCCTGTGCTTCGGTAGATGGTTTGGCTGAAAAGAACGAAAAGCTGTTGTTCGTTGAAATTAAGGGGTGGGCTGACTTTCTGCAGTATCAAAAGAAAAATGTTGAGGAAAAGATTGCAAAACAGGTATCAGGCTATGATTTCATCAAAAAATTGAAAGATAGTATAGATATCTGCAATGATTATGCATCCAATGTAAATTTTTGTAATGCAGATAATCTTGCATATATCATAGTAACGGATATTGATATCAAAGAGCAGCCTCTTCAGGCTTTCCAGAGTAATTTGATGGCATTGGCTCAAACATCTTCTTCTCTCGAAGTGCTATGTAATAAATATATGATGTCAAAAATTTGTTCTATAAAGGAAGTGCATACGTACTATAAGCAGTGTAAAGAATTGGATTCTTTCATTGATAATAGTCTCTAGGATTTGACATAAGGTAAACTAACGTTCTATTCCTGATCAGATGTTTTTCCTTTATATAATAGTGCCAAGAAAACCCAAAGGTCTTTTGCCTTTGGGATGAATTGGCACTATTATATAAATAACATCAAAAATCTCATTCTACAACAGTCCTGCCATATATAATGGCAGATAGATCACTCCATCCTTCACCTCTACATCACCTGGGTGAAGCACATACGCTTCGGCAAGCATAGGAGCAAATTTGGCTCTTAGCTTATTAAGAGAGGTCGTGGTAAAGCTTCTGATTTCACTTCTATAGGAGAGATGTTATGCCGATTCGTGATGACAGGCTTAGGAATCTCTTACCTGTTCGGCGTGCTCCATCTATCATCAAAGCAGATTTTCCTTGAGAATTCTGCTTCCATTGCGGCATTTCATTATATATTTTTCTCTTCATAATTATCTGTTTATCACGTTATGACGACCTATCTTTGCCCTATTTCTCACGTTTTGATGAGATAATAGTAGGCTATTTCTCACGTTTTGACGATTTTTTATGTTGTAAAGATACAAAAAAATGCCTTAAGTTATTCACCTAAGTCTTCTTTTTACATTATATTAACCTGTAATTTACAAATATTCTTTAAGAAACTGTCCTATTCATAGATTTCAAAAAGACTGATGGTAACAAAGAACATATATACAAATTGCTTCTTCGCTAAAAAGTTGCATACCGAGTTAATGGTTAAGGCTATACTATCGGTCATATATCCAAAATTAGCTGAATGGTGAGAAAAATAGTTGCTCTGGAGAAAATATTTTCAACCTGTGAAACGAACTTTCATAGCTACCCCGTAACTTTGCACCAGAATGTGTGTCCTGAGACAGAATGAAGTCAGATATTGGCTATATTTGATAGATTTCTGT
>OGOQ01000260.1_pt1 | contig 60144 bp, 60 predicted proteins | sample 1552691 | NCBI WGS metagenome assembly OGOQ01 (sample SAMEA2580209, study PRJEB22360) | human gut metagenome | biome: human gut; feature: human-associated habitat; material: faeces | place: Denmark | collected 2008/2010
CCCCAAATTTCTGAAAAATGACGATTTTTGATGAACAGCTACAAATTTTCAAAATCCGTGAAACCCTTGTAACTAGGGCGTTACGGGACTATATGAAACTAGACAAAACCAACGTCACAATAACAATAGTTGAGTGCTAATTTTTTTGTGAAGATTTTGTGAACAGTTGACTTTATGCGGTTTTCATTATTGAAATTTATTTCATTATATTATGGAAAAGGAAAAATGTGCGGGATACCTTTTCCCATCTTGCATTTCCGGAAGCTTCAATTTATAATAAAAGTGTGAAAAAAATCACAAAATAATGTATAAAAGTGTGATATTTCTCACATAATTATTAATAATTATGTGATTGGAGGGTTTTATGGAACGAAAAATCATAAATGATCTTTTAAAATGGAAAGACTCCCCTTACCGGAAACCATTGATTTTAAAAGGTGTCCGTCAGGTAGGAAAAACATGGATACTCAAAGAATTTGGAAGAAGATATTACGAAAATACAGCATATTTCAACTTCGATGAAAATGAGGATTACAAACAATTCTTCGAAACAACCAAAGATGTCAGCCGTATCCTGCAGAATCTGATGCTTGCCAGCGGGGAGAAAATCCTCCCAGGGAAGACACTGATCATTTTCGATGAGGTGCAGGACTGCCCGAAAGTAATCAATTCCATGAAGTATTTTTGCGAGAATGCCCCGGAGTACCATATTGCCTGTGCCGGGTCGCTTCTCGGGATTGCACTCGCCAAACCGTCATCATTTCCTGTCGGGAAAGTTGATTTTATGCAGATCGATCCAATGACTTTCTCAGAATTTCTCGTTGCAAACGGTGACGAAAATCTGGCAAAATATATGGAAAGTGTTGATACCATTGAGCCTATACCGGATGCTTTTTTTCATCCATTATATGAGAAGCTGAAAATGTACTATGTAACTGGCGGCATGCCGGAACCGGTATTGATGTGGACACAGAACCGTGACACAGGGGCAATGCAGCACTCTCTTTCGGGGATCATTGACGCATACGAGCGTGATTTTGCAAAACATCCGGATACAAAAGAATTCCCGAAAATTTCGATGGTATGGAAATCAATCCCATCCCAGCTTGCCCGGGAGAACAAAAAGTTCATATACAAAGTCGTAAAGCCCGGGGCAAGAGCCAGAGAATACGAAGATGCCTTACAATGGCTTGTTGACGCAAGACTTGTCCACAAAGTTTACCGCAGTTCTGCCCCGGGACTTCCGATCGCAGCTTACGATGACCTGTCAGCCTTTAAGATTTATCTGGTGGATGTCGGGCTGTTGCGCAGGCTTTCCCAGCTCGCACCTACCGTTTTCGGTGAAGGAAACCGGCTTTTTACGGAATTCAAGGGGGCACTGACAGAAAACTATGTCCTGCAGACGCTGATACCGCAGTTTGAAGTGGCTCCTCGATACTGGACTCAGACAAACCCGCCTTACGAGGTTGATTTTCTGATTCAGAGGGAAAATGATATTTTTCCAATTGAGGTCAAATCAGAAGCAAATACCACAAGCAGAAGCCTGAAAAAATTCAAGGAGCTGTTTCCTGATAAGGTTAAACTCCGTATCCGGTTTTCTCTGGATAACCTGAAGCTGGACGGGGATATGCTCAATATTCCTCTTTTTATGGCAGATCAGACGGATCGATTAATTGGGATTGCATTAAAGTCACAGTAATATGTAAGGAAGGAGTTGAATCTGTTATAAATTAGTGGCGAAAAACCCACAGGCTTGCCTGTGGGATGAAAGCCACGTTTTTTTTTGCGGTCTTTATATTCTCATCAAAATAATTTTGCACGAATAGTCCTTAATAAACGTCTTAACGTTATTTTGCGCGGTTTATTCCATTCTGCAAAACTTCTTTTTGCTTCTGGTGGCGCAACAGATGTTAATACAAATTTACCATTTTTAACGGTGTACCATGAATCGTTTGATAACCAATATGATCGTGTACTACTTCTTGTCATAAATATGTGCCTCCTTTACCAGTTCTTTGCTTTATAAAACATATTTTTTTGCGAAGTCATTATCAACCCCACTATAATATACTGAGCCTGTCAGAGTAAATGCAAACCTATTTTGCATTAGGTTTGGAAATTAACCCTTCTGGGATTTCTTCTCTAAAGGTCTTTCAGGAATTTCTGTTTTGTTATAGGCTTATGATATTGCATCTTCCTTTCCATTTCTTTTTCATGATACAATGAGATGCTTTTTCCATGTTGGAATTCATGCATCATATCTAGCTTTAGTTTATAATTTTCACTTATAAACTCCGCTTTTTGTTCAGGTATGCCTGCTTTTGTATAAAGAATCTTTATTTCTTCCGGAGAAGGGAGTAATTCCTCTTTAACAACACTTCGATCATGAATTTTTCCCAACATTTTATCTTCAGTTTTATAAAAACTTGTAATTGGTCGTGTGAGAAGTTCTACTCTTGAGTAAGGTATCAAACGGTCCTCATTATAAAACATGCTGTTTCCAGAATCATAAATAGGTGCTGGACCAATCAATTTCATTGTATCAGCATTTCTTAATACACCAAAATTAACTAGGTGTTCATCAGTATTGCTAATAACGAAATCTGTTAAAGTTTGATAATCCATAAATTTTTGAATCTGTTCTTCATCAATACCATATTCTCTGCATAAATGAATATACTGTTCATAATTAGACCGACTGTTTTCCGACTTTTGGCTTTCCAATATTTCATATGCTGAAATCAGCTCTACATGCTCAGACGTAAAAGATTGGCAATGACTGATAATTCCATGACCTGGAATAGCCTCTGCTGTGTATTTAACGAATGGGACATCCGTTTCCTGCATTGTATGAATTTTTGTTACAACCACTTCATTTACAGATTGTTGCCCATAATACTTGCTACTTTCTTTTACAAGATCTGGCACCGGCTGCTCAAGATCCCAATATTTTTCCATTTGGCCACCAAGAGATGCATTGTAATCATAAGAAGTGGCATTATAACAGGAAGCTTTTCCATTACTGTACATGCTGAGATTCGTAAATTTCACCTGATCATATTTTAAAGTAACGCTTTCTGGGCATACCCAGTACGCGTCTGTCACACTTAGTGCAAGATTCTTTGCTAAATACATTTCTGAATTAATACATTCTGCACTTTTAACAATGTTTTGCACAATGCTTCGTGAGGCTGGTATTGCCCTCATCTTCCACCATTTTTTTATCTTTGGCAGATCTGCATGCCCCATGTATGGCGATAACCCAGTTTTATTATCTGTATATTCTCCACTTGCTTTTGCTTTATGCGAAACTTATCTTTCTTTCAGTGCATCATTTGTTGTATCACTTCTTCTTTAATTCCATCTTTTTGGGCAACACTTATGCTATTCTGAAGATATTGCTGACACACCTCCAGTATTTTCATAAACTTATTTTTGTCTCCTACACTTTTTGGAATAGAATATGTAAACTTTTTTAGATACATTGTATTTACCATATCCGGTTTATCGGAAATCTGGTGCACTGACTCTTTATCAATGCATTGAGGCCCGAACATTTGCAGAAACCAGGTATAATAGCTTATTTCTTCTGGAGAAAAATCAATTAGTCCTTTTTTCTGGCACAATTTTACTACCTCATCTGCGATAAATCTGCGGTCAAAAGACATGGTGTAATCCACAAGCTTTTTAACTTCCTCTTGACTGCAGGCCATCCCTTGGCAAAGCATTTCGATAGTTAATCCTGAACTACTCTGCTTTTTGTTTTCGTTCTGAATCATTCTAACCGCCATAATTTGTTGTCCAATCTTCTGCTGCTTTATGTTCTGCTCTTTTATTTCATCAAAGTCATGAACAAACTGGTTTTTCTCTTCCTTACTCAGTTCTGACACAGCAACACCTTTTTCGTTTGCATAATCAATCAGCCCTTTGTAATCAATATGAACATCAGGAATCTCACTTGGCATAATAGGATCCGGAGCGTTTACGGATGCCTTATAATCCATCGTCACAAGAATCGCCTCCTTTGAAAAGCCATGTTGTTTCGTATCAGTTCGTTAATGGAACCTGGCGTGTAGTTGTTAATGCAGGCAGATGCATTCAAAGTATTTTTGTAGGTCTTTATAAGTTCAAACATTTCATCTTTTTTGCTGTGGATGTGTCCATATACAAAATAGGATACATCTGGATTTTCGCATAATTTTGCCATCGGATAATGACAAAGCACAATCTTCCGGTCTTGGTCCGTAAGGCGCAGCAACGATTCAGCGGATTCAAAATATGCCATAGCCTCATTGTTTTTTAGAAGCTTGTTATCGTGGTTTCCGACAATAAGGTGTTTGTTGCCTCGCAACTGGCGAAGATACCATTGTTCTGGTTTTTCATTATCGCACGCAAAATCGCCGACAATGTAAATGTCATCATTTTTCTGTATGCGGGAGTTCCACAGTTTAATAAGACAGCGATCCATTTCATCAACATCTCTGAAAGGCCTGTGGTCGAAATTGATAATATCTTTATGTCCGAAATGCAGGTCACTTATGTATAGATTCATGAGGATCACCTCCCTTTCACTTATGTTACACATTATATATCGCTTATCTTCAAAGGAAAAGGCAAAAAATAGGAAAGAAATCCCACTATAACCGGCACCAATGACCAGAGTGCCAGTCTCCAGTCTGTCAGGAAGAAATAAATCAAAATCACAATCGGTGCCAGCAGATTGGACGTGAATTCCGGGACAATATGCGCCAGTGTTGTCTCGATACTGTCGATTCTTTCCACCATAATATTTTTAAATGTACCGGAGGGTGTGTCTTTCACATAACCAAGAGGTACCCGTGCCAGCTTGTCACAGCAGGATTTTCTTATATTTGCAAGTACCGTAAACGTTGCCTTATGCGACAATGCTGTCGAGAGTGAATGAAGCAATTCTGCAATGATAAACGACAATGCGATCAGAACCGCTTTCACCAGATATTTTTCAAACTCCTTTTCACCACTCAAAAACAGTTTTACTACATCTGCAATAATAAAGTACGGAAAAATCTTAAAAATCACATTTCCTATTGCAAGTAACACACTCCACACATAGGCAATTCTTTTTTGTCCGGCCCATGTCAGGACCCAGCTGACTGCCGACTTCTTTTTTTCTTTCACATCTGTTCACTCCTTACTTTGATTTTATTGTTGTTTCTTTCGTTAGTTCTTTCTAACTCACGTATAATAAAATAGGTGGCTTACTGGCATTAGCCACCTGTATCAGTTATACCGGAAATTCAATATTCCACAATCGTTCCCAGCCACCTGTATTAAATTCTTTCAGTTGATGCACATTTTTCTTTGCAGTCTCCCTGTCTATATCATGCTCAATGATCTGAAATACTGATGAAAAAAATCCCGTATAGATCATATGCATAAGGCTTTCCTCTACAATCGGTATTTTCACCCCATTCTCTTTCATCTTTTCCATATAATTCAGACTGGACTTCATTTCCCGCTCTACCATATTGTGTATGAATAATTCAAATTTTCCACTGTCTCCGCATTTCAACAATAATCTGAAATTATCATAATGATCATAGATATAATCAACCATCTGCTCCATCCCATCACTGGATGTATCGGACATATTCCTTGTCTGATCACTGGCAGAAAGCTTTTCAAACTCCTCAACGATCTGGTCATATATCTGATAAATGTGTTCCATATAGGGATCCGTCAATGCATCAAAAAGTGCCTCTTTCGTCGGATAATATTTGTAAAATGCGCCAGTAGTAAGCCCTGCATCTTTTACAATATTTCTTAAAGATGCTCCTGTCAAACCATCTTTCAGAAAATGTTTTCTGGCTGTATCTAATATGTTTTTCTGTGTATCTTCTGCTTTCGTCGACATTCTTTTCGTATCCTCTAAAGTTCTCCCCAAAAATATAACAGTGCTATATAGCACTGTTATATTTTAACTCATTACAGGAATTTGTCAAGTCTGCTGTTTAGATTTTCTTTATCTTTTATCTATCTACTCTTTTCCATTTTGCAACAGCATTTCTTACCCGCTGGTCAATATCCAGTCGTGCTCTGCGACATTCTTTCGGGTATTTTCTTGCTGCCTGAAATGCCAGTTTCACAAAGAGTCCGGAGCCAACCGGGAGCATTGTCTTTAGCATGCTCTCCGGAAAAACGAAATGGGTTCCATGCTCATAAATAACATACTCCAGCCTGCATGTATGAGGGTGTTCTTTCATTCGCTGTTTCATTCGGCGGATATATTTTGCAGTATCCCACAACACATCATCTTCCGCACCAATCAGCAATAACGTTCCATGGATTTTTTCAATCTTGATCATCTCGTCTTCTGTGATTGGATGAGCCTTTTCCGAGTCATCAAACAGTTTTCTTGAATTAATCATATCACCGGTCCGTTTTGTTTCTTTCTCAATCACATGCCAGTAATCCGGATGTTTGTAGCAAAATGGCATATACGGAAGGGGTTCTCCTTTGTAAGAAAAAAGAGATTCTCCTTCAATCGGCCATTCCTTACAGCCATCTTTTTTGCCCTGCATAAACCCCTGCCAGATAAAATCACTCGGTGTCAGACCTATCGTTAATGTAATATCCTCAAAATAAGAAGCGGCAGTCAATGCAAGTGTTCCTGTAGTAGATGCCCCGACAATTCCTATCTTCTGATTACCATTCATTTTTAACCAATTGATTGCTTTCTCTATACGTTCCAATGGATAATTATGATGTCCATAATCCTTTTTTCCAGGTGACATCGTCATCACATTTACGCCGAGTTTATGTAGCCATTTCACGGATGTACGCGCCAGATAATCCTCCGGATCATCTCCGATCATTGCTATCATTGCACAGTCTGAGCCTGTTTTACATTTCCAATATGCTCCATAAAATCCATCTGTTTCCACATCAAAATGTCTTTTCTTCATTTGTATCGTCTCCTTAATATCGGCCACGTTTCTCCAAAACTATTATTTTATTTGAGATATTCCGAACAGCCGGAATCTTACCTATTACACAATAAACAGGCATAATCTCTTTCATTCCTTCAACAAGACTGACTTCCTGCCGAACAGAAAATGCCGGTATGATTCTTTGCAGCTCCTTTCTGTTCTTAACTCCCCATGTGAATTTTGCATTGCTTCCCTCTATGGATTTCTCTTTCATATGCTTTACAACAAAGGGTGACATGGTTTCGACCATTACTGTAACTTTCTGAAATGATTTATCAATAATAGAAAACATCTTCCTGATATCTTTCTCATACAAATACATTGTAAGTCCTTCGATTATTACCAGAATATTCTTACCGTGATAATCGATATCATCTATGTAGGAATCATCCATTGCAGACTTTGCAATCTGATACACCGGATCAGTTTCGGTAAGGAACTGGCTCCTTATTTTCATTGTTTCCGGAAGATCTACATTATACCAGCGCAGATAGTTTCCCTTCATCCGGTAGCATCTGGTATCCAGTCCGCATGCAATATTTACGACAACTGTATTTTCATGCTTCTTCAAATATTGCTCAACCATCCGGTCTAATACAATTGTTCTTGCAATCACGCCATAGTTCATGGCTTTATCTTTATCCGCTTTAGAAAAGTCATAGTCCAGCTTTTCCACAAGTTCTACTGCAATCTCATCTTTGATCTTTGCATTTTGTTTTTTTGTTTCTTTTGCTCTTGCATACAGAGTCTGTACCATCGTTTCCGGCACACCTGTCACATTCACTTTTTCTTTCATTATCTGTCGCCTTCCACTGCCTTTCTTACTTCTTCCACCCACTCTGCACTATGACAGCAAAACAGTTCTTCATGCTGCATGTTATGTCTCCGAATATCCGGATTTTTAAAATAAGTACAATATCTCTTTTCATATTTTCTGCCCATCTTTGTTGCGTAAAACACGTGTATCGTAGTTCCCGGCACATCAATTCCATGCTGGACTTTCGTAACCAGATCAGAATAAAACTGATTATAAACACTCTGTTTCGTAATCCATGGATTTCCTCCTTTACCGATTCCAAACATATTCAAAAATCCATTATATAATTCTTTTTTAACCTCATCTGTCTTATTCAGTTTTTTCTGCATAAATTTCGGAAGAGCACCTGTATGTATCATTTTATACATGAAAGGGACTACCATGGATGACTTGATTTTTGCCACGAGACGACCTGCTTCGTCCATATCACTGCTCCCAATAATGCCATGATCTATATGAATTCTTTTTCGCTGAATCAAAAGGGATACAAAACTTCCACCAAGGGAACACCCATACGCTGCTTTAATTCTTCCATCATACTTTTTCTTGATTTCCAGCTCAATCTTTTCACATTCATCTTCCATTGAATAAAATTCTGTTTTCTCATTTGGATCAAATCCATCATAAGAAACTGTTACCGTGTAAAAATAAGAATGTAATCTATCCAGTATATGATCAAAGCTACTATACAGGCAACAGGTACCTAGAAATAAAAATATCACTGGTTTACTACTATCTCCACTTTCATAAAATTTCATAGCTGGTCTCCTTTAGGATTTTCTTACAACACAATGCATTCTCATACCTTTACGGATTTCAAATTTTTCTACTTTTAGCCCTGTTTTTCTGCAGCATTTCATGACCACATCTCTTGTTGGAACCCGGACATCTCCGTGCCCGCATATATTTGCCAGAGGCATTTCCAATGTATTCATCAGCCATATCAATATTTTATTATCACTTGTCACATCCCGCAGGATCAATCTTCCATTTGGACGAAGACATCTCTTCACACTGTCAAAAAACGCCTGTGGATTCGGATAATGATGGAAACTCATAGAACAAATAATTGCGTCAAATGAATCGTTTTCAAAAGGAAAGTTTTCACAGTCTCCCACAACAAATGTTGCATTTGGAATATTTTTCTTTTTTGCCTGTTCAATCATGGCCGGAGTCAGATCCAGTCCTGTATAATGTCTGTCCGGATATTTTTCTGCTAATAAAGAAATCATTGGAGCGGGTCCACATCCTGCATCCAGCAATTCTCTAAACGGCTCCTTCTCTAGCTCCGCCAGAATATCCGGATAATCCTTCTTGCACATTTCATAAATGCCCGCATGGTTACTTTCATATCTTCCTGCTGCTTTTGTAAACTCGTTGATTGACAATTTTTTGTATTCTTCGTTTTTCATGTATTTCCCTCCAATCACACCTGCACTAAAAATCAGTATTCTCATAGAAATCTGACATCTTTTTCATTTTCAAGTAAGCGGTCAGAACTCATGTTAGTAATATCTAACTCGTGTCTTCTAAAAAACCGTGTGAAAACAAAACTGTCATTCCACACGGTTTCTTTTCTTATGCATCCAATATATCACTTTTATCTGGTTTATCAACCAGATTTTGTCATTATGTCTCACCTCTAGAAGAATCCATATTTCTCCATCCACAGCGAAAAATGGAGGAACTGAACCCTGAACCGTATCCGACACTTATCCGGCGTTTTTCTCAGCATATTCCTGTTCCAGTTCCTCTGCCAGATACGCATCGCTCATGCAGTGCATGTCGGAAACACCATCACGGATCAGATGATAAACCTGGGAATGATAAAAGAAATCCAATGCCGCATCCAGTGAAAGTCCCTGCTGTTTAGCAAAGCACTCAATGACACGACTATATTTTTTCTGAAGCAAAATCGGATTTGCTGTCATAGTGTTTCACTCCCTTCAAAATGCAACAGAGACAATGCTTTCTCTGTGCGGAAACATATTTGCAGGTTCGGTTTTTCATAACGCAGGCGATTGATAGCTTCCGCCTTATCAATCAGCCCATCAAAGAACAGCTCCACGGTATTGAACACCTTATCATTGGCAACACCACCCACAACAAGGTCATAATCTGTCGAATCTTTTCCGCTGCGGCAATTCAGAATGAAATCCAGCCATTCTTCGGAATAAGAATCGAATTTCAGCGTTTTCAGCTCGTTTTCTTGGCTTTCATCGTATTCATACCGGGAGATAATGCCATCTTTCCCACGACGTTTGAATTTACCGCACCACTTCGCAGCCTGTTCATACAGCGGCGTGACATAAAAGCCACGCCCAAAATCTACGTTAGGGCGGGAATGAGTCAAATCCGGCTTTACAATCTCTAAGAAAGAACCATGATAGAGAATCATACTTCCACACCCCTTTCTTTCATCAGATCAAGGAGGTCATCAACGATATATTCCCGGCTCTGGGTATGCAGCACTTCATATTCTGGGACAATATATCCGTTCAGAATGTCACTCTGTTCGGTAAATGCCTGATAAACACGTTCTGCATCCACCCCCAGCTTTGCCGCTACATTTTCAATGCAAAATACAGCAAACTCTAGCTCACTGGAATTTTTGATTTTTTCATTCGCCATCATACGCAAGTCCTCCTTACTGTTCCTCTTTTTATCCGAAACAAATTCTACAATTTCTTGTAACTAATTGCCATGTTTTCACCTCAGTCTTATTTGTTTAAAGTATCTGTTCACATTGTATTTAATTATCATATCATAGAAATGTGCTCCGGACTACTCCTTCTTTGATCATTATCATATCGTTTCTTTATTTTACTGCAAATTCATGCTATATTTAAAACAACGAACAAATGATTATTTCAGAGAGAAAACACAATGAACACAAATTACGAATACTATCGAATTTTTTATTATGTTGCAAAATACGGCAATCTGACCAAAGCCGCATCTGCCCTGCAGACAAGTCAGCCGGCGGTTACCAGAACGATCCACCGTCTGGAGGAAGATTTAGGATGCCGCCTTTTTATCCGAAGCAAATCCGGAATGGAGCTTACCACAGAAGGTCAGACCTTTTATGAATATGTTTCTGCTGGATGTGCGCAGTTTTTCAAAGGCGAACAAAAAATTACAAGCCTCCTCTCTCTCGATGAAGGAAGCATCACCATCAGTGCTACCGAAACCGCCCTGCACTGCTGTCTCTTACAGGCAATCGAATCCTTCCGCGAACTGCACCCGAATGTTACGTTTCGCATCTTAAATAACAGTTCCAGCGACTCCGTGATCGCGCTGCGGCAGGGACAGGTGGATATTGCTATGATCTCCTCCATTCCGGATGCGTTGCAAGATCCATTGGTATCACACGCGGTATATTCCTATACAGATATTCTGATCGGCGGTCGAAAGTACCGCGATCTGCGGGATAAAAAGCTGTCGTTTGTCGAACTGTGTGAATATCCATGGGTCAGTCTCACACAGGATGCGATTGCACGAGTTTTTGTCGATCAGTACTTTTCCTCTAAAGGCCTTCGATTTACTCCCTCAATCGAGCTTGCCACTACGGATCTGATTCTTCCTGCAATTGAACATAATCTCGGAATCGGCTTTCTCCCGCCGGAATTTGTGGAAGAAGCGATTGATACCGGAACAGTCTTTCCGATTAAGATTCCGGATGAAATGCCATACCGAACGATTTCTATGGTCTATGACCCTGAATACCCTCATAGTATCGCTTCAACTGCCTTTCGAAAATTTATGCTGGATCGTCCGTATAACCGGTAATAACATTTTAAGGCAAATTGCGGATACGTCTGAAATAAAATGAAAACATGATACTACAAAGACCGGAGCTGCCTGCGCAGCCCCGGTCTTTCGTTAGATTAGGGATGATATTAAATCTATATTAGAGTAAGTAAATTACTTATTCTCCGGTGTGTGCCACTCCCAGTCACGAATCTCCTCAAGATCCTGACCGTACTCAGCAATATACTGCTTGTGTTCAACGAGCTTATCATTCATCTTCTGGATGAGATATGCGCCTCGATTTCCAAGCTTTGGAAGGTGCATGATTGCATCCTTAACAAGGTTGAAACGATCGATCTCATTCTGAACTCTCATATCAAACGGAGTGGTAATTGTACCCTCTTCCTGATATCCGTGAACCGACATATTCTGGTTATCACGACGATAGGTAAGCTCATGGATGAGTGTCGGATATCCATGGAATGCAAAGATTACAGGCTTATCCGTTGTAAATAATGCATTATACTCTGCATCACTTAATCCATGTGGATGCTTATGGTTCGACTCCAACTTAAACAGATCCACTACGTTTACAACACGGATCTTAAGCTCAGGGAACTCATCACGCAGAATCGTAACAGCAGCCATCGTCTCAAGTGTCGGGGTATCTCCACAGCAAGCCATAACGATATCCGGCTCTTCACCGTTGTCGTTGCTTGCCCACTCCCAGATGCCTACACCCTGTGTACAATGCTTTACTGCCTGATCCATCGTCAGCCACTGATAACTTGGATGCTTGGATGCAACAATTGCATTCACATAATTCTTGCTCTTGATACAGTGATCAAAGCAGGATAACAGACAGTTTGTATCTGGTGGAAGATACATGCGGACAACATCTGCCTTCTTATTGGCAATGTGATCCAGGAAACCAGGGTCCTGATGGGTAAATCCGTTGTGATCCTGCTGCCATACATTGGATGTAAGGATAAAATTCAGGGATGCGATCGGACGTCTCCATGTCAGCTGATTACATACCTTTAACCACTTTGCATGCTGTGCTGCCATAGAATCTACAACACGGATAAATGCTTCATAGCTTGCAAAGAAGCCGTGACGTCCGGTAAGAAGATATCCCTCTAACCAGCCTTCACACATATGCTCACTTAACATACCGTCCATGATACGTCCGCTACGTGCGAGACAGTCGTCACTAGGAAGAAGCTCTGCATTCCAGTCTCTGTTCTCCGCCTCAAATACCTTGTACAGACGGTTTGACATACTCTCATCCGGTCCGAAGATACGGAAATTCTTGCTGTCCTTATTCAAATTAAAGATATCGCGAATATATCCGCCAAGCTCGATCATATCCTGTGCTTTGGTCTTACCATGATCAACCTCAATGCCGTAGGAACGGAAATCCGGAAGTCTTAAGTCTTTCATTAAAAGACCACCGTTTGCATGTGGGTTTGCACCGAGACGTGCATTTCCCTTCGGTGCTAATTCCGCCAGTTCCGGAATCAGACGGCCGTTCTCATCAAAGAGTTCCTGCGGACGGTAGCTCTCCAGCCACTTCTGTAACAGAGGCAGATGCTCCTTCGGGTTCTCCATAGTGATCGGCACCTGATGTGCACGGAAAGAACCTTCGATCTGCTGTCCGTCAACAACCTTAGGACCTGTCCATCCTTTTGGTGTGCGAAGAACGATCATCGGCCACTTTGGACGCTCCGGATCATTGTTCTTTCTTGCATGATCCTGGATTGCCTTAATCTTCTCGATTGCAGTATCCATTGCCTCAGCCATAAGCTTATGCATGGTCATTGGATCATCGCCCTCGACGAAGATCGGCTCCCAGCCGCATCCAACGAAAAAGCTCTCTAACTCTTCATGCGGAATACGTGAGAAAATAGTAGGGTTACTGATCTTATATCCATTCAGGTTCAGTACAGGAAGAACTGCACCGTCCGTAATTGGATTTAAGAATTTATTAGACTGCCAAGAGGTAGCCAGAGGTCCTGTCTCAGCCTCGCCGTCACCGACGATAACGGTTGCGATCAGATCAGGATTATCAAATACAGCACCAAAAGCATGTGCGATCGAATAACCAAGCTCACCACCCTCATTGATAGAACCCGGAGTTTCCGGTGCGCAGTGACTCGGAACGCCACAAGGGAATGAGAACTGCTTAAACAATTTCTGCATACCCTCTTCATCCTGACTGATGTTTGGATAGATCTCGCTGTAGGTTCCCTCAAGATAAGTATTTGCAATCATGAAGTTTCCACCATGTCCCGGACCGGAAAGTAAGATCATATCCAGATCGTAACGCTTGATCACACGGTTGCAGTGTACATAGACAAAGTTCTGTCCCGGTACGGTTCCCCAGTGACCAACAATCTTCTTTTTAATCTGATCCATTGTTAAAGGCTCTTTTAATAATGGGTTGTCCAACAGATATAACTGACCTGCGGATAAATAGTTAGCAGCACGCCAGTAAGCATTCATTTTATCTAACATTTCCTGGCAAAGCGGCTGCTTCTCAAGACAAGTATTCTCTGACATAAGTTCCTCCTGTAATTATTGTTAATCTTTTGACAATCACAGAATAACACATCCCCTTCCATTCGTTAAATCAATAATTTGTATGCGATCCATATCATTTTGATATGGATGAAATTCTTTCTCTCAGTCAATCAGCCCGCGTTTGCTCCACCCAACTGGCTTTTTCCGGATATCTGGCATATACGATCTATCTTATCAATCCATAGACAATGAAAGGCACACACTCTGGCTCGTTGTTTCGCATAGCAAAAAAGTGTGCCCTGCCGCACACTTTTTTGCTATAAATATTCTCTTAATCCGCTGCACAGATCATTTTCCAGATTAATCAGCTTCTTTGTGATTGCCTTCGCCTTATCATCCGCAGCCTCATACTGATTTAGGTAGCGGCTGAGCGACTTGATTCCCATATCGCATCCGTCCGTCATAAGCTCCGCAATCGTTGCATCTGAGTCATCCATCGCGAGCTTCACATTTGTCTTGATCCAGGACATTCCCTGCGCCATCACATTCGGTTCCTTGCCCTCATCATGATATTCCAGCAACAGTTTGTTGATTTCACCCTGTAGCACCTCATGCCGATTTTTGCATTTTTCCAGCATTTCTTTCATTCTGGCATCCTTTACATCGTCAAGAACATCACGGATTGATTTCACGCCCATCCTGATGCCTGCATCACACTCTCTGAGTAATTTGATTGTATCCGGTTCGACCATAGTTTCACACCTCCTGATATCACTATTGTCTCCGAAATCTCAAGTGTTATGCGTATCATTTTACCATGACGGATTCTCTGCATCCTATGCCGCCTCCGAATCCAACATCTGTAAAATCGTATAGATCTGAATGTCGTCCGTGTTCGTATAGGAAGTATTACATAACTCATTATACAATGATAATATAGCATACGCCATGAATTTCGCAATATAACTACCTGTCAACGAATTGTTAGACTCTTTCTTAATTTCCATGCGTCCAAAATGAACAAACATGCAAAATAAAAAGTTTCCGCAAATACATTTCTTTCAAGCTTTGTAGGAACTCCACCTTAAGATCCACTGGCTGATATCTGCATAGACAACCTCACGATCCAGTTCATTTACAAGCTCATGCCGATCATCCTGATACAGCTTAAGCTCAATGTGATTGCATCCCAGCTGCTGATATTTCTTGTAAACTTTCTTCACATCTTTTCCGTAACTTCCTACCGGATCTTCCTCTCCCGCGATCATCAAAATCGGAAGCTGTTTCGGCGTCTCTTCCCAGTTGTTCTGTTTCTGTATGTACTTGATGGCACCAAACAGAGTCTCGTAGCCATTTACAGTAAAGGAAAACTTACAGTATGGATTTTCATTATAAGCTGCCACAACTGCCGCATCTCTGGTAATCCAGTCATTTTCCGTTTTTACATCCGCAATCTTTCGATTATAGGTATGAAAAACCAGCCATTTCATAAATGGTGAACGATACCGTTCCCCGTGAAAAAGCTTTGTTACCGCTGTAAAAAAAAACGCCACAGCAAGTACAGGTGCAGTCTTATAACCGGTTCCGGAAATAATTGCTCCTGTAATCTTCTCTCCGTATGTCATAAGATATCTGCGTGCCATGAAGGAACCCATGCTGTGTCCCATAAGAAAATATGGTATGTTTTCTCCATACTGTTTTTTTGCATATTTTGTCACCTCATAGAGATCATCGACGACCGCGCTTCCTTTTTCTTTTCCAAAATAGCCAAACTCGCTCTCATCCAAAACGGACTGTCCATGTCCGAGATGATCATTACCAATCACAAGTATCCCCTGCTGATTGAGGTGCTTTGCAAAATCGTCATATCGCACAATGTACTCGACCATTCCATGAGAGATCTGCAAAATCGCCTTCGTTTCCCGTTCCGGTTCCCAGATTGCGACATGTAACTGGTTTCTGTTATTTGTAGATGGAATATATACTTCTTTCATCTGTTCCCCTTATCTTTTGCTATTTTTCTTTATGATTGTGAAGCCACTTTGTTGCGCAGTAAGCAAGCGCTGCGGCACCGATCGGACAAACATCCTCATTAAACCGTACCTTCGGATGATGCGCCGGATAATCTCCCCGCTCATTCATAAATCCCGCTGAAAGGTACATAAATGTGCTCGGAACTTTTTCGGCGATCACTGCAAAATCTTCCGATGCGCTGGCAGATACTCCCGGATAAGGTGTCAGTCCCGGTATCTGCATTTCTTCCATATAAGATACGATTTCATCCGTCATCTGCGGATTGCAGATCAGTGGCGGCACTTCGGATATCATCTCAATTTCTGCACTTCCATTGTAAACAGCTGCAGTCCTTTGTGCCACTTCTTTCATTCGCTGTACCAGAAGCTTTCGCGCCTCTGTATTGTTGGTCCGGATGGTTCCCTGAAGAACGGCTGTATCCGGAATAATATTTGCGGCAGTTCCAGCCTGAAACTGTCCCACTGTCAGCACACATGCATGGGAGGGATCACTCTCCCTTGCAATAAGTTCCTGCAAAGCAAGATGAATATGCACACCGATATTGATTGGATCAACCCCGACATGCGGATATGCTCCGTGCGATCCTTTTCCTGTAATCGTAATTTTGAAACCATCCACAGAATACATCATCGTATCCTTGTCATTGTACATATACAAACCGATTGGCATACGTCCCGGCGATACATGATAAGCGAGCGCTGCATCTACTTTCGGATTTTCGAGAATGCCATTGGCAATCATATTTTTGCTGCCTTCAAACGTTTCCTCTGCCGGCTGAAACATGAATTTTACCGTACCCTCGAGCGTTTCTTCCTTTTCTTTTAACATCTTTGCTGCGGTCAAAAGCATAGCTGCATGAAAATCATGGCCACAGGCATGCGCATTGCCGGTCGTGCAGGCAAATGGCTCATCGCTCTCTTCCGGCATCGGAAGTGCATCCATGTCTGCGCGCAGCAAAAGCACTTTTCCACCATGTCCAAGTGTTGCCGTCACACCTTCCCCACACGGTTTGGGATCAAGTCCGTACTCCTGCAATTTGTTCATTACATATTCCTTTGTTTTCGGAAGATAAAGCCCCGTCTCGGCATGCTGGTGCATATACCGCCGATTTTCAATGGTTTCTTCCTTTAATTCCAATGCACGTTCATAAAAATCCATCTGCTTACAGCTCCTTTTCATAGCACCACCATTCCACGTCAAAAAGCCTGCATTCCCCTACTACGCGGAACGCAAGCTTCTGATACGAACGGATTGCTTTCTTATTGGTTTTGCACACAAGAAAATGCACGCTTTTTTTCTGTTGCCTTTTCAATTCCTGCATACCATGTGAAAGAAGAATTCTGGCGATTCCCTGATTCTGATAATCCACCCGTACGCCAAGTCTGGATAATTCCGCAGATGGCTGCCGGTCTTTGCTCCAGCAGGACAGTGCCTCCACTTCCGGATCCTGATCAATCGTGATAGTTCCCACGATTTCTCCCTTGTCATTTTTCAGACAAAATAGCGCATCTCTTCCCATGTCATATGCAAATTCTTTTTCTCCAGGATACTCCTGGGTCCATGCGCAGTATTCGGTTCCCACAAGGGAATGATATAAGGCTAAAATTTCTTCCTTGTCCGAATCTTTTGCATGCATAAAATGTAACTGATTGTGTTGTATCATTGCTCTGTTCCAATTATCTATTTTTTCAAGTAACATTGCTAATTATACTACAACACAATAAAAATTTCATTACCCAATTTCACGGATCAGATTTACCATCTCAATGGCACCCTGCGCACATTCAAATCCTTTATTACCGGCTTTGGTTCCAGCGCGCTCAATGGCCTGTTCAATCGTATCTGTGGTAAGGACTCCGAACATGACCGGAAGATCATTGGCAAGTGAAACCTGTGCAATGCCTTTTGACACTTCACTGCATACATAATCGTAGTGACTTGTGCTGCCTCTGATCACGGCTCCGACACAGATGATTGCATCATACTTTCTGCTTTTTGCCATCTTTGAAGCAATCAGCGGGATCTCAAAAGCGCCCGGCACCCATGCCACATCAATATCTTCGTCCTTTACATTCTCTCTTTTTAATCCATCCAATGCACCACCTACCAGTTTGGATGTAATAAATTCATTGAATCTGGCTGCTACAATACCAACCTTAATCCCGTTTTCTGATACAAGTTTTCCTTCTAATGTTCTCATTTTTATCCTCCTTTATTGAATGTCAGGTTTTCATAAAAAACTTGACACTATCATTTAAACTATTAAGCATCAATCGCATTTAAAATATGTCCCATACGGGCCTGTTTTGTTTTCAGGTAAAATCTGTCATATTTTGTTGCTTCCATTTCAATCGGCACACGTTTTGCAATGGTCATTCCGTAATCTTCAAGCTGGTAAACCTTATCCGGATTGTTTGTCAGAAGTTCCAGTGAATGAATTCCGAGATCCCGCAGAATCTGTGCACCGGTGTAATATTCACGCAGATCTCCTGCAAAGCCCAGTGCCAGATTGGCATCTAAAGTATCCATGCCGTTATCCTGCAGATGATAGGCCTTTAACTTGTTCACCAGACCAATGCCACGGCCCTCCTGGCGCATATACAAAAGAACGCCTCTGCCCTCGGCCGCTATCATTTTCATTGCTGCATCAAACTGCTGTCCACAGTCACACCGCAACGAACCGAACACATCTCCGGTCAGGCACTCTGAATGCACACGGCAAAGCACATTCTCTCCATCCGTAATCTCGCCCATGACAAGTGCCACATGATGTTCTCCGGTCAATTTGTTAATATAACAATGTGCCATGAAATTTCCATATTTCGTCGGCATTTTAACAACAGATACGCATTCCACTAGTTTTTCATGAACCTTCCGATATTCCTGTAACTCCTTGATCGTCATGTATGGCAGTTTATGCTCCTTTGCAAATGCATGCAGTTCTTCTGCCCGCATCATGGTTCCATCTTCCCGCATAATTTCACAGCAGAGCCCACATGGTTTTAAACCTGCCAGCCGCATGAGATCCACAGTTGCCTCCGTGTGGCCGTTCCGTTCAAGAACGCCACCATCTTTTGCGATCAGCGGAAACATATGTCCCGGTCTGCGAAAATCGGCAGGTCTGACATCTTCCGCTACACACATCCGGGCGGTCAGTCCTCTTTCCTCTGCGGATATGCCGGTCGTAGTATCTTTATAATCAACCGATACGGTAAAAGCCGTCTCGTGATTATCCGTATTATTTGCTACCATCGGATCAAACATCAGCTTCTGTGCAATTTCCCGGCTCATCGGTGTACAGATCAATCCTTTCGCATAAGTAGCAATAAAATTCACATTCTCCGTTGTTGCACTTTCTGCGGAACAGATGAGATCCCCCTCATTTTCCCGGTCCTCATCGTCTGTGACCAGAATGATTTTTCCTTCCTGCAACGCCTTTATGGCTTTTTTTACATTTTCAAAATCCATCGTAATTCCTCCTTTTAGTAGCCATTCTTTAAAAGAAATTCTCTGGTAATTCCAGTTTCCTTTTTACTTTCTGTCACAAATTTTTCTACATATTTTCCGATGCAATCATTTTCAAGATTGACCGTATCCTGTAACTTTTTGCCTGCCAATGCGGTCTTTTCCAACGTGTGTGGAATAACCGACACCGCAAAACTTTTTGCATCCACCTTTGCGACAGTAAGGCTGATTCCATCGATTGCAATGGAGCCTTTTTCAACGATATATTTTGTTATTTTTTCTGTAGTACCAATGGTATACCACACTGCATTACTGTCCTTGCGGATTCCTGTGATCGTTCCGGTTCCATCGATATGTCCCGCTACGATATGACCGCCAAATCTTCCATTTGCTGCCATAGCCCGCTCCAGATTCACCTGACTTCCAGCCTTTAACGTTCCCAGTGCGGTACGGTCCAATGTCTCATGCATGACATCCGCAGTAAAAGAGTTTGCCGTATAGCTCGTTGCCGTCAGACAGATTCCATTGACGGCAATACTGTCACCCTCTTTGATATCTTCGAGTATCTTTTGCGCCGAAATAATCAATTGTGCAGACTGCCCGTTTCTTTGGATCCGCATGATTTTTCCCACTTCTTCTATGATTCCTGTAAACATATATACACCACATCACTTTCTATCCGATAGTCTTCTCCACAGGAAATGCATCGCGTATTCTCTAACCGGATGCCTTCATCCGGCAATGCGACTCCGGCTCCTTCAACCGGTGACTGCGCTGTGCCTCCAAAAATCTTTGGTGCGATATATGTTTGCACCGCATCTACAATTTCTGCTCTCAGTGCGCTCCAGTTTAAGGTTCCACCGCCTTCCAGCAAAATTCCATCCACATTTTCCTCCCCAAGCAGCCGCATCAGCACCTGCAGATCAATGTGTCCGTCTTTTTGCGGAACTTCCAGAATCCTGCAACCCAAATTTTCATATTGTGCTTTTTTCATCGTATCCGTGACAGCGGTTGCGATCCACGTCGGAACCTCTTTTGCCGTCTGAACAACCTGCGCATGAAGCGGTGTGCGCAAATGTGTGTCACAGATAATACGAATCGGGTTTCTTCCATTTTCCATCCTGCAGGTCAGCGACGGATCATCCTTTAATACGGTATTTACCCCAACCATGATTCCGCTAAACTCATTGCGCGTCTCCTGCACACAGGCGCGCGCCTTTTCCCCGGTAATCCATTTGGATGCTCCTGTATAAGTTGCAATCTTTCCATCCATAGTCATGGCATATTTCATCAATACATATGGCCGGCCCGTCGTGATGTACTTGCGGAACACACGGATCAGATCTTTGCATTCTTCTTCCAGCACGCCAACGACCACTTCGATTCCATGTTCCTGCAAGATCTTCACGCTTTTTCCTGCCATCTGCGGATTCGGGTCTAATGTTCCGATCACAACTTTTGCAATCCCATTCTCGATAATCGCCTCCGTACATGGCGGTGTCTTTCCATGATGATTGCATGGTTCTAACGTGACATAAAGGACCGCCCCCTCCGGTGAGACCTTACAGTCCTTTAATGCATTTCGTTCTGCATGCAGCTGTCCGTACTGTTCATGATAGCCTTTACCGATGATCGTCCCATCTTTGACCAGAACAGCACCCACGAGAGGATTCGGGTTTACATGGCCTTTGCCTTTTTTAGCAAGTGCGATGGCCAGCTGCATAAATTGTATGTCTTCCATTCTTCCTCCTTTAATGTGCAGATGCATAACAGTGCGACTTTGTCGCAGGCATCTGCGTTGGTCATAAGGAATCCTCCCAAAGGGTCCCTCCTTATGACAACAAAAAATAAGCCTCGAACAGAATCTATCCATTCAAGACTTATAAAAGCTGCGCATCATTTGTTGTGCCCATTTGTTCTTTAAAATAAAAAATCCGGAGTGATATAACATCATTCCAGAGCACAAAATAAACAAATATTACTTTCATCTTCTTTCATCCAGACTGTACTGTCGGCTTCGGAGTTTCACCGAATCATGCCTTGCGGCTCGTGGGCTTTACCACCGGTAGGGAATTGCACCCTGCCCTGAAGATAGGTTGTTGTTCAATTAAGACTAATTATAGGAATTTCGTTTCAGATTGTCAACCCTCGATTTTTAAAAAAATCGAAAATCCCAATTGAGATTTCCGACTTTAATTCTACATTCTGGTTCCTATAATTGCATAAGCTCCCAGAATTTCAACTAATGTAACAATTACACAGAATACAATACAAAGGATTACTTTTACTCCGGTGCCTGTATTCTTTTTCATTGCAATACTTCCTGTCACGATAGCGGCAGCGGCATTGATTGCACCACCTAATGCTCCTCCTAAGAACAGGAAAAAATCAGCAATATAGATTGCCCAGAATACCCATATCCACTTTGGCATTACTTCTTCCACAAACGGCTGTCCTGTCTTACAATCAATTCCGTTGTGCACTAAACTGTCTCCGGTAAAAGAAGATCTGTAAAGAATACAGCTGTCCATCTGACTGAGAGGAATTGTGATTGCTGATCCTGATTTTCTCTTTTCTTTTGGCAGATCCTTGATTTTCATCGGTGCATTTCCATCAACTGTCACTTTGTTTCCAGAGACGGTTACCTGATGCATCATTCCCTGACTCTCTACATTGCATACTAATTTTTTTGCCATTTCTTTTGTTCCCTTTCATCCTTCTATTTTAGTAATAAAACTCCAAATATGATTATAAAGAACATTAGTTTTTTCTCAATAGGCTTTTTGTACTAATTCTATGACTAAAATGCACTTTTCTGCACTTATTTTGCGTTTTTAAACAGTAAGCCAAAGATTCTTCTCACCACCGGGCCCGCAAAAAATATCTGCCAGAAAAATGCCATTGGGAAATTCAGTGCTGTCTTTTGAAACCACACTGCAACAAATTCACTTCCCGCATTGCTGAATAACATTGTCGCAGCCAGGCTCATGGTCGGGCACATCAGGCATACCGTAACCGATGAAATAGCAAGAATGATTTCATATTGTTTTGCCTCTGCCGGATTGATGATTCCAAAAGCAATCTTCTTTGCAAGATGTCCGTATAAAAAGAAATCCAGTATAAAAGCGATTGGTCCCATAATGATCAATTCATGAAATGCAAGTAAAAATACTTCATTTGTCATTCCGCCTTTGTTCAAGGCAATGTTGTAACAGATCATGGCATAGACCATAAAAAATACCATAATAATTGTAAAAATAACTTCCTGAAACTTGTTTTTTGGCATAATAATTCTCCTTTTCTTGTGTAAAAATGAATAAAAAAAGCAGAAACAGGATCTTGCGATCGCTGTTTCTGCTGCACGTCGTGAAGCTATTATAGCATATATTTTTTCTCGTCATAATAGTTGAAATTGTATGAATTTTATATATATTTTGTACAATTAATCATTCACATAGCACAAAGTCGTTTTCGCTATGCAATAATCAGGTTTTCCTGCTTCATAACATCAATCATCTGATTGACATACTTCTCACAGAGTTCGTCCGTCTTTGCCTCTACCATGACACGTACCACCGGCTCAGTTCCACTTTCTCTGAGAAGAATTCTTCCATCATCACCTAATGCTTCTGTTATCGCCTTAACCTCTTCCTGCACACGTGGATGATTAACTGCTGCGGCTTTGTCTTCTACACGGACATTTTTCAGAAGCTGTGGGAACATCTGCATTCCCTTGCAAAGTGTTCCGAGACTCTGCTTTTTCTCAAGAATGACTTCCATCAGCATCAATGCGGTAAGGATTCCATCTCCGGTTGTTGCATGTTTGCTGAAAATAATATGTCCGGACTGCTCTCCTCCAAGCACATATCCATTGGCTACCATCGCCTCGTTTACATACTTGTCACCAACTGTTGTAACACAGATATCAATGTTTTCACGTTTCATTGCCTTGAATAATCCCATATTGGACATTACCGTTGCAACAACCGTATTGTTCTGTAACTTTCCGCATTCTTTGAGATATTTACCACAAACATAGAGAATATAATCTCCATGCACTTCCATTCCATTCTCATCCACAGCGATACAACGGTCCGCATCTCCGTCAAATGCAAATCCACAGTCCAGATTCTTCTCTTTTACGAGTTTCTGCAAATTTTCAATATGCGTAGATCCGCATCCCATATTGATATTTGTTCCATCCGGTTCATTGCCGACAACAAAAGTTTTGGCACCTAATGCATCAAAAACATTTTTGGCAATATTGAACGTACTTCCGTTTGAACAGTCCAATCCGACACGCATTCCATCGTAGGAACGGGTTGCAAGAGAAATCAGATATCCGATATAACGGTTTCTTCCGATTGCATAATCTTTTGCCACACCGATCTTATCCTGCAATGCAAATGGAAGTTCACCCATCTCACCATCGATATATTTCTCCATGGCATTTTCTACCTCTGCGGAAATCTTGTGTCCTTCCCCATCCATGACCTTGATTCCGTTGTCATAGTATGGATTGTGACTGGCAGAAACCATAATTCCACAGTCAAAATTCTCGGTGCGTACAACATAGGCAACGCTCGGTGTCGTCGTTACATGAAGAAGAAACGCATCCGCACCCGAAGCAGTAATTCCTGCAACTAACGCATACTCAAACATGTAGCTGCTTCTTCTTGTATCTTTTCCAATTACAATACGCCCCTTGTGATTCTGATTATAATACCATCCAAGATAACGTCCAATTTTATATGCATGATCCGCAGTCAGTACTTTGTTAGCTTCTCCACGAAATCCATCTGTTCCAAAATATTTTCCCATTTCTTATCTCCCGTTATGATTTTTTCTGTAATTATTCAAACGCATCATCCAAATATGCAAATTGGTTCTGAATAATCACTATCTGATTTATTATACTCTTTTTTAACCATCTTTGCCACTATTTTATATAACGGAAAATACTTCCAGAAAACGTTTAGTCCCGTCGAAACCATGCTTTCATCACATCAAAGATCCGGATCAGTTGTTCATCTTCGATAATATATGGAACCATCGAATACATATAAGAAAGGAATGGGCGGCTGAACACACCCCTCTCGTAAGCAAACTGCTGAAAACCTTCAAGATCTGCCGGATCATAAACTTCCACACAGGTACATCCGCCCATCACACGGACCTCCCGGATACGTGGATCGGAAAATCCGTCCATCTGCTCATGCGAAATCTTCTCAATGTGTTTTACTTTACTCATGTAATCTTCACGTTCAAAGATTTCAATTCCTTTGAGTGCCACTGCACATGCCAGTGCATTTCCCATAAATGTCGGGCCATGCATGAGCGCATGCCGGTCATTATCGCTGTAAAAAGCATTATATACTTTGTGATTTGCCACCGTAACTGCATGACCGATATATCCACCGGTGAGTGCTTTTCCAAGCACCAGAATATCCGGAAGCACAAGGTCTGCAACAAACCGGTTGCCGGTTCGTCCGAATCCGGTTGCCACCTCATCAAAAATCAGCAGCACATCATACTGTGTACACAATTCTCTTGCCCTCTGCAAAAAGGAAATATCATACATGCGCATGCCGCCTGCTCCCTGCAAAAGCGGTTCAACGATAAAACAGTTCAACTGATCATGATATTTTGCAAATGCTTCTTCAAGCGCCGGAATCTCTGTCGGGATATGTACCACTCCTGTCTTTTCCTCAAAGGCAAAATGATAATCTTCATCATCGCCGACTTCCATCGCCTTAAATGTATCTCCATGATATGCGTGTTCCAAAGCCAGCACCAGCGGGCGCTTTCTTCCCTGGTTCGTGTTATACTGCAAAGCCATTTTCAAAGATACCTCCACCGCAACACTTCCGGAATCGGAGAAAAAGCAATAATCCAGATCGCCCGGCAGAAACTCCTGCAGCTTTGCAGAAAGTTTCTGTACCGGCTCATGTGTCAGTCCACCCAACATCACATGGCAGAAATGATCCGCCTGTTCTTTGATTGCTGCAGTAAGTTCCGGATGTTTGTATCCATGAATCATGCACCACCAGGAAGAAACCGAGTCGATCAGTTTCTGATCCTTTGTATACAAATACACACCATCCGCATCTACAATGTGATACGGTTCTTTCATTGTTTTCATCTGTTCATAAGGATACCAGATCATGCTTTTACCTCCTCATACAATGCCATCAGATCCTGCACATCCATGGCAAGTTCTGTGTCTCCATCTTTTACTTTTGCCAACGTCGGCAGCCCTGTCATATATTCGCACATAAATATGTTGTCATCTTCCATCACATCATTGCCGTGATAGTGATTATAAATAATACCTTTCACCGGCAGATTTTTAGCTTTCATATATTCCACGGTCAGTACCACACTGTTGATCGTGCCAAGCCCTGCATCCGCGATCAGAATACTCGGAAGATGCAGTTCCCTGATTACATCCTCCAATTGGATCTTTGCCTCGTCAAAGCAGATTGGACATAAAATGCCTCCACTTCCCTCCATCGTGACAAAATCGTATGCACTACATACTTTATAATATCCGGCTTTTACCACATCCATCTGTACCGGATGACCTTCGATTCTTGATGCCAGATGCGGAGAGTAGGCATGCTCATACACATATGGACACATCTCCTCCAGTGGCTGGGAAATGCCCGCGGTCTTCTGCACAAACAACGCATCTCCCGGAATCAGACTTCCATCTGCTCTCCGGTCATTTCCACTCATCGCTGCCTTATAATAGGCTGCGCTTTGTTTTGCATCCGCCAGTTTCTTTACGATCAGTCCTGCAATATATGTTTTTCCAAGATCCGTACCGGTTCCTGTAATAAATAACCCTTTACTCATCGTTTACACTTCCTTCCAATAATCCGGTGTTACATCACGCCCCATATTTTCAAGCATCTGGCGGTCACTGCGAATCGTGGCACATGCTACAGTTGTAAGCATATTTCCGGTAATTGAGGCAGATGCTCCCGCCGCAAATGCGCGCTCCCCATCATTTGTAAGCAGTGCACGGCCTGCCGCCAGACGAATATCTGCCTTCGGATTGATATAACGGAAAAAGGCTATGGTCCGCAAAATTTCATCTTCCGTCAATTGTGGCAGGTGTTCCAACGGGGTACCCGGAATTGGCATCAGTGCATTGATCGGTATCGAATCCACCTCCAGCTCCGCAAGGCTGACCGCCATATCCAGACGATCCTCCCAGGTCTCTCCCATTCCAATGATACCTCCGGAACATGCGTACATGCCTTCTGCTTTAACTTTCTTTAGTGTCTCGATTTTCATGTCATAAGTATGCGTGGTGCAAATGTTCGGAAAATTTCTACGTGAGGTTTCAATGTTGTGATGATAGCTGTTCACTCCGGCCTCATGCAGACGATGCAGCTGCTCCGCCGTCAAAAAGCCCATAGAAGCACACAGATCGATCTTGCACTCCCGTTTCATTGTTTCATACGCATGGATGGCCTTGTCAAACTCTTCTCCTGTCAGTGCTTTTCCTGCCGTAACAATCGAAAAACGATCCACACCTTCCCGCTCATTCATCTTACATGCTTCAAGGATTTTCTCCTCTGACAAAAAATCATATACTTCACAGTTTGTATGGTGATGCGCAGACTGTGCACAATATTTGCAATCTTCCGGACACCGGCCGCTTCGTCCATTGATAATGGAACATAAATCTACTTTGTCTCCTACAAATTTTTCCCGGATGCGGTCCGCACCCTCACATAGCTCATTGAGATCACAGTTCAGAAAAAACTGCAGATCATCTTCCCTTGTGATTCTCCTTCCATCTATAATTTCCTGTGCAAGTGTAAGTGCATTCATAAATATTCTCTCCTTCTACATGTCAAATTTCATTCTTCAAAAATGGTCTGACTCTGCGCCCTATGACAGCTCCAAGAATGCTCAGACAAATGTCTCCCGGCACTGCCAGTACAAAACAATACAAAAACAGCGGTCCCACTGCGATCGGCGTATCAATCACATAGTTGCAGATCACGTAGTAATAGATCATTCCCAGAGCATACACAAAGAATAATCCTGCGAGATTTGCAATCAGATAATGTACGATGGTTTTCTTTTTCATGTGTTCCACAAGCCAGCCTGTCACAAAAGTTCCAACGCAAAAACCAATAATATAGCCAAAACTTGGTTTGAACACATAGCCGATTCCTCCACCCTCTGAAAAAATCGGCAGTCCGATTAATCCCAGTATCATATATGCCAGTACGGAAAGCGATCCCAATCGCGATCCCAAAAGAATTCCTGCCAGCATCGTAAACAAATACTGCAGTGTAAATGGCACAACCGGAATTGGAATCTTAATAAACGCACCGACCGCAATCAGCGCGGTAAACAAAGCGCAATATACAAGACTCCTCGTTTTTGTCATAGGTTTTTCCCTTGTTTCTGATGTCATGTAATTTTCCATTATTTGTCAACCTCCAAAAGTAATACAGTTAACAATTATAACAAAAAAGAGGCTATTGTCAACCTGTATATTTCATCTAGTTAACAATAGTCTCTTCGCTTCTACTTATTATTTTTTATACTTATTATTTTTCTGCTATGTACTTTTGTGATTTTATATCACGACTGATTTTATGCCTCTGCTTCTGCTTTCTTGCCGAAGAGTTTCTTCAGGCAGCTGAATGCTACCAATACACCAAGAACCATCAGAAGAATTGCTATGATGAACTGTAAGCCATCTACAAGGAATGTAGCCTGACCGGATGCAATATTCTGAACCAGTGCAATGGTCTTCTGAATCAATGCTGTAAATGTAACTGCAAGCATGACAAACATTGGAATGTACAGTGTCCATCCGGTTCTTCCGGTTGTCTTTAAGAATACAGCAAGTGCGATAAGAACCAATGCTGCAAGTAACTGGTTTGCGGAACCAAACAGTGGCCAGATATTGTTGTATCCGCCAAGTGTCAGCAAATATCCGAAGAATAATGTAATGATTGTTGCAAAATATTTATTAGTCAGAACTTTCTGCCATACAGGCATCTTGGAAGTATCCGTTGTATCTCCATAGAATAATTCCTGGAAAGACATACGTCCGATTCGTGCAACAGAATCAAGAGAAGTAAGTGCTAATGCAGATACACACATTGTCATAAATACGGTTGCAACCTGTACCGGAATACCAAATTTCTCAAAGAATCCAGCAACACCTGTTGAGAAGATAGAGAATGGAGTACCATCTGGTTTTGTTCCATTGACTGCTACTGCACCAACAACAACCAGTGCAACGACACCAAGCAGTGACTCAACGACCATGGCACCATAACCAACCATTGGCATATCTTTTTCATTACTGATTGTCTTTGATGAAGTTCCGGAAGATACAAGGCTGTGGAATCCGGATACCGCACCACATGCGATTGTTACAAACAGTGTAGGGAAGAGATAACTTCCGTCTACGTTAAATCCGTTGAATGCATTCAACTTCATGGTTGGATGCTCAGCAATCACACCAACGACTGCTCCGATGATCATTCCTAAGAGCATGAATGTTGTCATGTAATCACGAGGCTCCATCAAAAGCCACATTGGCATAACCGATGCAAGGAACAGGTAAGCCATAACGACGTAGATCCATGTTGTCTTTGTTGCATACATTGGAAGATGCATACCGATGACAAACATTACAACCAAAAGGCCAATGGCTACAACTGCACGTACCCACTCTTTCATCTTTCCGACTTTTTTCTGAATCAGTCCAAAGATGATAGCTACAACGATGAACAACATTGAAATAGATGCTGCTGCGGAGTTTGCATAATTGGTTGCCTTTGCGGCACCTTCAACACCTTTTCCTACGAATGTTCCGGCAACCATATCTGTAAATGCTGCCATAACAAGAAGTGTGAATAACCAGCAGAATAACATGAACAATTTACGTCCGGTTCTACCGATATACTTCTCAATGATCATTCCCATGGATTTTCCGTCATTCTTTACAGATGCATACAAAGCACCGAAATCCTGTACAGCTCCGAAGAACAATCCACCGATGAGCAACCAGAGTAATACAGGTACCCATCCGAATACAGATGCTAAAATCGGACCGGTGACAGGTCCTGCACCTGCGATTGAAGAAAACTGATGCGCAAATACTGTCAGTTTGGAAGAAGGTACATAATCCTGACCATCTTCATGTGTAAATGCCGGGGTCTTTGCTTTTGGATCGAGTCCCCACTTGTTTGCAAGCCAACGTCCATAAAACAGATAGCCGGCAGCAAGAACTACGATAGCAATTAATACTATAACTAAACCATTCATTTTTTTGTCCGCCCTTTGGCGGCTCCCTTCTTAAGATTCGCAAAGAGTAACTGAAACTGAAAAAAGCCCACGTCTTTATCCATGTGTATCCATGTCATAAAGACGAAGGCTTTTGCTTCCGCGTTACCACTTTATTTGTCGTATCTTAACGACCTCTCTGTCTCATCTATGCAATATCTATCATTGCAGAAATAAGCTTCCTGATAACGGTAGAAAACCGGTAACACCTACTGTTCTGATTCTCAAAATCAGAAATTCAATGTACTGCTCACAGAGGATGGTCTCCCGAGTCACACACCGTCTCGCACCACCCGACGGCTCTCTGTTGTATGGTTCTCGAAAAATCTTATTCTGTTCCATGCATTTACTCTTTGTTAACTGCAAGATTAGCACCATAAAAAGTAAATGTCAATATCTTTTTTGTAATTCTTTCGATTTTATTTTTGTTTATAAATCTTATGCATGGTGTTTTTCAATCATGACATTGATTTCCGCACAGATCAATAATATATACACACAAAAATACAGCCAGAGCATAATAAGTGCTATGGTTGTCAGGCTTCCATACATAGAAAATCCATTAAAATAATCCACATAAATGGATAGTGCAAACGAAAACACATACCATGCAATTGCACAGATTGCAGCTCCAGGGACCTGCCTGCGGAATTGCAATTTTTTGTTTGGAAGCGTCGTAAAAATCACCACAAAAAATACAAATAAAATACCAAGAAGTACCAATCCCCGGAAATGTGCCAATACCTCTGCAAAATCTTTTATAACGGGAATATATCCTACTGCCAGGTTATGCAGGGTATTTCCAAAAACAAGAACACCCAGAACAAAAACAAACGCAACCAGAAATCCCACCGTATATACCACTGCCCAAAGACGCATGGTAAACCAATTGCGGTTTTCTTCCAGATCATTCACCGAATTCAGTCCATCCGTCAGATACTGGATTCCTTTCGCAGCAGACCAGATTGCCACCACGGCTGTAATCGAAACAATACCAACAGAACGATTGTACACTTCGTTAGTAATATAACCAAGAAACCCTGACAGATACTCCGGCAACGCCGCATGGTATATCTTAATCAGGGTCTCTTCTGTAATCGGTGTATAGCGAAGCAGGGAAGAAAACACCATGAGAAATGGAATCAGAGACAACAGTATGAAAAAAGCAGACTGCGCTGCGTACGCATTGATCTTATCCTTTTTGCATTTGTCCATAAATGATTTCGCCATGATAATCATCTTCCACATGAATAAACTTTCCTCCGCCTCTTTTCCACAATTTTTATTACAATTAACGTTCCATCTTCCAGTAAGCTGCACTGTAAGGAGGCAGATCACTTCCTCCACCGAAATCGTGAGTCTCACCTGTAATCAGGTCCACAGCGGTGCCACAACCGGCATCAAACTCTGCGTGGAAGTTTTCTCCATCCGCATTGATTGCCACAAGTACACGTTCACTGTCTGTCTTGCGCTCAAAAATACACTGACGATTGGTCAGAAGTACAGAACGAAAGTCTCCGTAATTTAATGCCTGCGAATGTTTCTTTGCCTCGGCAAGTTTCGAAATAAAGGTTGTAAGATCATTCCACTGTGGCGCATCAAAGCTGACACGAAGTGCAGGATCTCCCTCTTCTTTCTTTGCCTTTGTTCCCCATTCACTTCCATAATATACACAAGGAATTCCCGGCATACCAAAAGCCATCGCATAAATCAGAGGCAAATGCTTTTCGTTGGTAAGCACACTTGCAATTCTTGACACATCGTGATTATCCACAAAAGATAACAGATGTTTTCCCTTATATAATGTCCAGTTCTCCGGTCCGAACTGACGCAGCAGAGAATGATTGATTTCGAACATATTCATGCTGTTAAAGCTTGAATGCAGTCCCTTGTAGCACTCATAATTGGTTACAGAATGAAGCATGCTGTCATTCATCCACTGATTATAATCTCCGTGCAAGGTCTCACCTACAAGGAAGAAATCCTGCTTTAAACTGTCACAGAACGAACGCAGTCTGCGCAGGAAATCATGATCCAGGCAATATGCCACATCCAGACGAAGTCCGTCAATATCGAACTCTTCTACCCAGCCTTTGATTGCCGCAAAAATATGCTGCACGACTTCTTCGTTTCGAAGATTTAGTTTAACAAGATCAAAGTTTCCTTCCCAGCCTTCGTACCAGAGTCCGTCGTTATAATTTGAATTTCCGTCAAAATTAATCTGGAACCAGTCCTTATACGGAGAATCCCAACGGTTCTTCAACACATCCTGGAACGCCCAGAATCCACGTCCCACATGATTAAATACGCCATCCAGTACAACTTTGATTCCTGCCTTATGCAGATGATCACACACAAGTTTAAAGTCCTCATTCGTTCCCAATCTTGTGTCAATCTTTGTATAATCTCTTGTATTATATCCATGTGTGTCGGATTCAAACACCGGTGAAAAATAAATTGCGTTTGCTCCTAATTTCTGAATATGAGGAATCCAGTCATTCACTTTCAGGATACGATGCTCCAAAATTCCATCATTTTCAAATGGTGCTCCACAAAATCCTAACGGATAAATCTGATAAAATACACTCTCATAAGCCCACATAATTCTGCCCCCATTTTATTTATTTTGTTTCAACCTGCTCTTGTCACGATACATCATGTCATCCGCACGTTCGCGGATCTTTTCGATTCCATCGTCAGTCTCTTCCGCCATTGCATAACCGCATGCGATCTCTGCACGAATCGGAATAATCTTTTTATTATTCAAAACTACCAATTCCCCATGCATTTGCTGAATCAGACGGTCTATCTGACATTTTGATGCATTCGATATCACACAGCAAAACTCATCGCCTCCAATACGATAGCATTTGCCTTGCTTTTCAAAAATACTCTCTATAATCTGCGCCGTTTGAATAATATAATCATCTCCGGCACTGTGTCCATGCTCATCATTACATTTTTTCAGATTATTCAGATCAAAAGTCACGATCATGGTATCCGCAATATCCGGCGCACTCTTCACATAATAATTGTATGCATTTCGATTATAAAGACCTGTCATAGTGTCATTTAATGCAAACTGTTCAAGCTCCTTTACTCTGCGGTCTCTCCTTAACATGGAAGCCGTCTTGCTTGCAGACTCCACTCCAAGAATCACAATAAAAATCAAAAACGAAATTCTTCCCCAGATTCCCGTATTTCCACCAACTTTATAGTAATTAATCAAATCGGCGATTGATGCAAGTATTACAAGTATTAATGCCGCAATGCAAGTTCTCAGTCGCCGACCTACCTGTCTTTTTACAAATTTAAACACAATTGCTCTCATCAGATAAATCAATAGTCCGACAATAACAATATGTGTCAGAATCAGACTCTGTCGTAATTCCCAGATTCCCGTAAAATGCAAAACACAGCTGATCACGCACATCACCATGCTGAAACCACAGAATACACGCCAGATATTTTTATCGTCAAAATCCAGAAAACTGCGCACAAACAAAACAAACGGAATTGGCATTGCCATCAGCAAAATATATGCTGCAAACGTTGTTGCATGTTGATTGACCAGAAGCAGTTTTGCAAAATCGGTTTCATTTGCCGTCCATAAGCCAAGAATTACGGAAAAAAGGCCAAGATATAGCAACGTAGCATCAACATCTTCACTTTTGCATACCAGCAACCAGTACCCAAGCATATAAATTCCTACAATCAGAATAATAAAACTGATAATAAATGTAGGAAGTGATTGTCGCATGAGCCCCATACAAATTTCACGTCCGTTTCCAACATAATATGTCAATAACGCATTTGCGGTCTCTGGATAACAAGGCGAAAGTTTCACTGTAAGATGTGTTGTATTTACCGGAAGAAGGACAAAATTCCACACATGTCCGGTCGTGTGTCCCCATCTTCCTGCAGTCTCTTTTAAACTATAAACATCCCGTCCATCGACATAAACATCCACATACTGATGGGGAGTACAAAAAGCTACCGTCGTACACTTCTTCACGCTTTTATCAATCGTAAGTTCTACTACAGAACCTCCGTCTGCCAGTTTTTCCACAGAATCCGGTTCTACTTTCTGCAAATGATCATAGGATACTTTGGAATGATCGCATATCGTTGCCAAAAGCATCAATAATATCAGTATTCCAAGGAAACTGCCAAGTATTATATTTACGCGTTGTTCTTTCCACTTTTTCATCATCTACTCCAACCTCTGTCTACAAACCACTTTAAAGTAATATTATATAACTTTAGTACTAATCGGTCAATGTTTTAGACATTTTTTGGAAGCCGTAAAATCCTGTGTTTCAGCTGTTTTCGTTCTCGTCCCTGATTACAATAATATCATTCATACGCAGGATCGTATCTTTCTGCGGAAGGATTGAGAAATCCTCCCGCAGTATCAAAAAGACTGTGAGCTGATTTGCCTCTTCCATATCCTGTACCGTTTTTCCTGCATATTTCTTATCCACAAATACTTCTGCAATTTCTTTGATATCTTCATTTTTCAGACCGGAAATATTGCTTTTTCGCTGATACTGTTCTACAAAACCGGCGCTGATAATACCAGTCGGGATGGCAACCGCCCCAACGCCAAGATAGGCAATACAAATTGCCATCACTCTGCCAAGGGGCGTAATTGGATAAATATCTCCATAACCCACTGTAAGAAGTGTAGACATGCTCCACCAGATTCCACTGAATGCATTGCGAAATACGGTTGGCTGTGCATCATGTTCTACGCTGTACATGCACAGACTGCTGGCAAGCATCAGAATCAAAACAATAAACACCGAAGAAATAATCTGGTTTCTTTTTTCATACAAAACTGTTGTGATCACATTAAATGAATCATATTTTGCATTGAGACGGAACAAATGAAAAATGCGGGCCACACGCAACATACGGAATATTACAAATCCGGAAAGGAAAAATACCGGAACGATTGTAAGGAAATCCACAATTCCATCAAACGACACCAGGAAACGGAGTCTCGAACGCCCCCTGCTTTTGTCCGGATACAAATATTCAGCCGTCCATATACGAAGAATATATTCCACACAAAAAATAAATATAGTAACGTATTCCACACCTTTAAATACAGTTGTCAAAAACGCCAGCTCATCAAACGTCTGCAAAAAAGTCACCAGTATATTGGCAACGATTGTCACCGTAATGAAAATGTCAAACATCCGGCTGATTGGATTGCTTTTGTCACCTATCTGTATAATATTAAATATTTTCTCTTTTAATTTCATTTTCTCTTGATCTTCCGGGACATCCGCCCATTCCCAATCACTTATGCTACATGACAAAATTTTCAAAAAGTAATACCATAACCGGCATTGTGATAATCGCACTCAATGTGGTCACTACATTTATGGCACTGGCATATTGTGAATCATTGCCATACACCTGGCACATCTGTGTAACCGTAGATGCAGATGGTGTAATAACTGCCAGAAAGACAATCAGCATAATCTTTGGCGCATCGGCAGAAAGATTTGCCAACCGGCTGCCCTTAATCAAAACAAGTGCAATCAGCGGAACTATGAGCATCCGCAAAAAAGAAACAAAATATACTCTTTTATTTACAAAGATCTGTTTCAGATTCATACCGGCAAAAAGCATACCGGTAACAATCATACTCGCCGGTCCAATCATATTTCCAACAGCACCAATGGTGTTGTCAATAACCTCCGGCATGCGAATCCGTGTAAAGAAAAGTACCACACCAACAGCAATTGATATCATATTGATATTCAGCACAATTTTTTTCCAATCATAAGAACGTTCCCTGCTAATAATTTTTTTGCAGTGTGTCCACAGGAAAACGAGCTGGACACTCATGAAAACACATCCATAAAGAACCCATTCTTTTCCTAATATAAACGTCACAATCGGTACAATCAGATTACCTGAATTAGAATAGTAAACAGAGGCGACTTCAACCTCATTCAACGATAATACTTTTCCCATGACCGCAACGATAATCAAAAGAATAATCTGTAAAATTACTGACGCCACAAATGCAATCATTAATCCTTTGACCGTCTGTGCCGTATAATCAACCTGAAACGCGTTAACAATCACACAAGGTATCACCAGATATAAAACTATTTTTGACAGAACCTTGCTTTCCTCATCCTTTACTATTCCGGCTTTGACAATCGCAAACCCCATAAATATCATAATAAAAAGCTCTACGATCTGTTCCATCAAAAGCATACTGATATGCATAAAATCATCTCCTGGTATAATACATATTTTCGTGTAAACGGATATCGTTCCTCATCATTTTGTATACTACTCACGATTTCTTGCGTTGTATCACCCACACAACAATTGTAAGTAACATTCCGGCACCTGCTCCCGCCGCATTCTTTCCAACATCAACCCATGAGAAATGCCGACCGATGATCATAGGTTTTGAAGCCTCGTCCAGCCAGCACAACGGGAACATCAACAACAGCCACCATAACGGTTTCTCCCAGAGCACAAGGCTCACACCACAACAGAATGTAACCAGGAAAAAAAACATATAGTGACATGCCGACCGAAGGAATACATCAGTCACACCTAGCAGCTGTGCCAAATGTGCGCTTTCCCGGCCACTGATGTCTCCCGGCTGGTGGGAGAGCCAGACTGCCAGAACAAGTATGATAATTGTTAATATTGGAAATGTATACTTTAAAAATGTTTTCAAATTCTAAATTCTCCTACTTATCCTTTTACTTTATCCGGCATACACCATTTCCGGCATTCCAGCACCGAGAATCATAGTAAATGCAATAAGCAAACATAAAATTTTTTTCATTGTATAAACCTCTTTTTTTAATTGTTTTCTATTTATTATTCTTAACAAATCCGACTCTTTTATGAAATCCTGTAACTGCTTAGAAAGCATATTATCAAAGCATCTCCTCCAAGCAATCAACAATTGCTTTGCAATAAGGCTCATATTCATCATTATTCTTATTTGAATAGTACTCTATAAAGCTTCTGATTTCATCATCCGTATAGTCCTCTTCATCAAAAACTTCTGATGCCTGTATTGCCTGCTTACGGTCTCTTTCGAGATGGAAACTGTCAAGCCCCAAATTATGTATCATATCCTGGGCAACATTAGAAGATGTCCGATTTCTAACAGCACTGATTTTACCGTTTGCCGAATATTTAAAAACCTTCTCTACTTCAATATCCGTTGGCGATAACATATCGTCTCTAAACCAATTATTCTTTCTATGGCCACAATGCTCATCTTCCAATATAGGTGTTGCTTCTCCATTACATGATGCAAACATATTTTCATATAATAAATCCCTATCTTGATAGGATTCCTGAGGATAAAAATGTTCAATGTGAGCTGAATTGTTAGAAATTCTCCTCATACAATAACAGCATATTTTCCCCTGCTCTTTAATCAAAGCTTCACGCAGTTTTCTTCTTCTTTCAATTCCATCACTATCATTGACCGCGAAATCAACTTTATAATGAGGTTGTCTGCTATTGGCTTCTACAAAGTCGGTTTTCCACTGTTCAAACCATTGAGGAGCACCATTTTTATTAATTTGCTTCACGTCTTCGTCCCCTTGAAATAAGTATTCTTGCCTTAGAAATACCATCAGCATAACCATTTGTTTTCTTATCCAGTATATCTGCAAGTTTCTCTGCTTCATTATATTTCTTATCGTCAATATATTTATACATCTCATCAATCATTTTCTTAATATCCTGATTAACCGAAGATGTATTCATTACTTCCTCTAAAATAACGTTTGCATCCCATCCCACAAAGGATTCATAGGTCTTAAATAAAATTTTATTATCCTCATTATACAAATATAATAAATTGACAGAATCATCCATTTCTCCCAAAATCTGTGGAGAATGCGTTGTAATAATAAACTGAACGTTTGGAAATGTGTCTCTTAAAACATTCAATACCTTTCTCTGCCACGATGTATGCATATGCAAATCCAATTCATCGATGAGTACAACACCAGAGCCTTCTAATGGATTCTCTTTCTCCGGATTTGCCAATGCCATTCTTCTTGCTAAATCTCCAAACAAAGCTATCGTGCACTTTTCTCCATCCGATAGCTGATCAATTTTTAAAGACTTGCCGTTTTTTTTGACTTTCATTGCCAAAGGTCTTCTCTCTATCCGGATATCCTCAAATCCATCCAGCATCGCTAGCATTGCCTTTTTAACTGCCGCAAGACTACTATCTTCGTATCCTGGATTTTCTCTAACTTTTATCTGATTCTCTATATCCTCCTGGTTTCTGAACCATTTAAATAAATTTCTAAAGTCTATCGTACTCTCTATTGCCTTATCAAATGCATCAAGTTTTAAGAACTGCTCCTTAGGAGCCCTAACCGGCACATCAAGCACAATTCTATTAACCCCATAATTAACAAAAATTGGCATATTTTTGTTGTCTGGTTCCTCTATCCAATTGCCATTTCCATCATCATATCCTTTTTGTATATATAATACTTGAAACTTGTCGGTCAACTTTTTAAGAGCATTCGTATTTCTTTTTTCACCTTTAGCTCTGTCAATTGCCCGTTCATAACATATGCTTTCTCCATCCCCGAAGCCAAAATCTGCATTTATACTGGCCACAGACTTTCCATAACTAATATAATCCTCATGAAATTTCGCGGTCTTGCTCCTAACAGTTCCCATCAATTTTGCAATGATATCTGCATATAATAAATCTATAGCCTGAAGTATTGTTGACTTGCCAACACCATTCACACCAAAGATAACTGTTGTCTTCCCATCAAGCTTTATTTTCAGATTGTCTATCCCCTTGAAATTTTGCAATGTTATCGAATTAAGCTTCATATTCCTACCTCACAATAACTCTTCAGATTCAAATAAGAATCCGCTATACTATGCCTATAGTATAACGGATTGATTATCAAAAAACAATTATATTTCAATTTCTACAGCCTCTTGCACTGGAATCTACTTTTTCAAGTTAACAAAAAATCAGCCAAACGTCATTTGGCAACGGAAATCTTTCTTTATCCGTTGCTTTTCTTCATCTGTCATCAGACCGTTGTTTCCCGAAAAAATTCAATCTCTTCCCCAAGCGGTACCTTGCAGAACGCTATACGTGCCGGGAACGCCGACAAAGATGCAATCTCTATATTTTTCGGTTCAAATTTTAGACCAGAATACACTTTCCTTCTTTTCCTGTCTATAGTCAGCCATTCAAAAAAATATTTCATTTCTTCACTATACAGATCAAAGTACTTGCCAAAAACATTCTAAGATAAACAAACAATTTTTGTAATTTTATTTATGTTTTAAATCCTACATATCAATACCGGAATATTCACCACATTTTCAATTTCTTTTCTATATTGTTCCATAAAATCATCACTAACATCATTGCACTGTGGTATTTCCATATTAAGTGACTCATATTTTGATTTTCCAAGATTATGGCCTTTTATCATTTCAATTTTCAAAATTCTATTTTCATATCTTTTTATTTCTTTAATTATTGCTTCACGATTATTTTTACCGTCAGTATAACCACCTATAACTGGGATTCTAATGATAATCTGTTTCTGCTCTGTAAGCAATTTCAAATTATCTTTATAAAGATGTATGTCTCCTCCAAGAATGCCCAGACATTGATTTTCCTGCAGAATTTTCATATCCACATAAAAGAAATCTACATACGGCATCATACACTCTACATTCTTTTGAGGAACAAAAAGACATGTTTCTACAGCAACTGTAATTCCCTTTTTTCTGATTCTTTTGATCAATGGTATAAGATTATCTGCCTGCAGCAACGCTTCTCCTCCCGAAAACGTGACTCCACCATCGTCTTCGTAAAAGACTTCATCTTTCATAATCTCATCATATACTTCATCGCAGGAATACTCTTTTCCATAAATTCCCTCTATGCCGTTTTTATTATACTTTTCAGGATATCCATTAAGATTCTCAGGATTAGAACACCAGGGACACCTAATGGAACATCCTTTCAAAAAAACCGTGGTTCTTATTCCCGGTCCATCGTAAAGTGAAAATCTTTGTATATTTGTTATTAACATCAGTTTCCTCTTCTTAGCATCTTTTTAAGATCTTTTTTATGATATTATTTGCATTTACCAACAAAAACTCATCACGCATTAACACTAAAGCAACACCATATATTACAGCACCAATAATCACTAATGCCAACGTATGTAAAATCGAAGGTGTGAATACGTTTTTTATATTCATAAGAATGACAAACATGATTCCGCCAGCGATATAATAATGAATTCCACTTTTTATTATCTGATATGGAGACAATTCTCTCCGCACAATGTAAATCTGTATAACTGCAATTGTTGTTTCAGCTACTACTGAAGCAATCGCAGCTCCCAAAGATTGCAGGAAACGAATCAAGACAAAATTCAAGACAAAATTAGCAACTGCCCCTATTATTACTGTTATTGTAAAAAGGGTTTGTCTTTCTGTAGGAATCAAATACTGCATTCCTGTAACATTATTTATGCCGATAGCCAAAATCAACATTGAAAGAACTCCTAACAGTGAAACCACTTTTTCATATCCGCTTCCAAAAAACCATGGCACAAAATTACTTGAAACTGCAATTAAGCCCAGCGTCAACGGAATACCACAAAGCCAGACAAATCTATACGCGCGATACATATATGTTTTTACCATTTCGGTATCGCCCTTGCTATAATGATATCCTATCCGAGGAATCATTACTGTTCCAAGAGACGTTACTACAGTAAGAACCAGCTTTGAAATCTTTAATGCCTGCTCATAATAACCATTTTCATATGCGTCTTTTGTGATCATACCAATCATAGTTTTGTCCAGAACTGTATAAATCTGAATAGCAATCGTAGGTATGAACAGCGAAATCACTGTCTTAATGTGGCGAGCCGGATGCAATTCCTTTAATTTTGGTTTATCAACATATTTAGGAATTGTAAGCCAATAACTGGCATTATTAATGAAAGCAAAAAATGCCATACCAAACATATACCAGAATAAATCTTCTTTTTTTCGAACGCATACAAAAATAAATACTATATTGGCAAATTTAAAAATAATATTTCTTAAAACTATCTTTCCAAATTCTTCCATTCCTTGAAAGAACCATGAAATATTTGCAATAACAGACAACAGATTAAATACTAATACAAGATATAAATTTGCATCTGCCTGATTCAACGAGAAAATAACATAAGCCACCATACATAACATCGATGCAACAAGTTCAATAATATTTGTTTCCCAAAAAATAATTGTTCTTTTTTTTCTATCATCCTGAACATAAGAGACTTCTCTTTGTCCAAACGTAGTAAGTCCAAGCGTCGCAAAAAGAACAAAATACGAGCAAACCGAATCAATATAACTATAAGTTCCTACTCCATTTGCTCCAAGCACACGAGATAAATAGGGTGTAGTAATAAATGGTGTAATAAGTGTTAGTATTTGATATATCAAATTGTACATATAATTTTTCTTGATACTTTTTTTTCTCATTTATAAATCAATTCCTATAATTATGCTACTTGCTCGCTTTCCATTGCACGTTCTATTAATAAATTTTTATATTCTTCTGGCAGATCATTAAAATAAGCACTAAATCCCCATACCCGAACAATCAAATTTGGAAATAAGTCAGGATTTTGTTTAGCAGCTATCAAAGTTTTACTATCTACAACATTCATTTGCAATTGAAATACTCCGTGTCCAAATGCCGTCCTAAATAATGTCATAAATTTTTTCTTGTTATTTTGTAATAGTTTTGGAGTTACGATAAAATCAACTACATTTCCATTTAATTGATTGCCTTTATAATCTAATTTCATAGCAAATGAAATTAACTCAGTTATGGATTTAGGATTTTTAGATGAAATATGTACTAGAAATGGATCACCATTTTTTCTTCCATCAAATGTTGCGGAAGTATTATTTGCATCCACAATATAATTTGGTGAACTTAGCCCAAACTTAAACTTTCCGCCCAGTCTGGTTCTATATTTTTCAAATTCAGCGGATACCATTTCAATAATTTGGGTTGTTAGTTCAATTGAATCTTTTGAATCAGTTCCATATCCATCATCAATTCTTCCCAACTCGACAACTATATTCTCATTATTGTCAAAATTATTCTTTCTAAATTTATTAAGTTCCATTAGACTATATTTCTTCTGCTCAAAAACATACTTCTTAATATTAATCAACGAATTTACAACTGTTCCCATACCAACAGACGTTAATCCTAGATTATTATATACAGCCCCTCCTCGAACAATATCTTTTTCACGCTTTCTAGAAGAATTAGATAAGATTGAAAATAAAGGATCTTCTTCAAATTCAATCTTAGATAAATTGTTCAATATATTTTTTACATATTCCGCTAAAAAGCTTTTATAAGCTTTTAATATTTCTTCAACCGATTTGCATTCTTCAAATTTTGTATCATTCAACATTTCTATAAAAGGATATGCAAAATTAATTGATTGAATATTATTTTGATCACAACTGTCATTCGAAATAAGAGGCTCCCAACATGCAGATGTTACATATTTGTATGCATCCTCTTTATGGTAACCAAACTCGATCAATGCTGGTATCACGACATCATCATTAGATAAAAAAGGAGCGCCAATTCCTGTAGTTAAACAATCAATTGCCAATTCCAGCAAATCATCAGGCATTTTTTTACTGCATCTTAACAAAACCTTAGGTTCAGGAAGCTTTAATTCTTTAGATGCCGAAATAAATAGATATGTCAATTCATTACACTTATACTCACCATGTTCTTCCAGCCCTCCTAGTACAATAATCTGGCCAGTATCTCCTAAAAGCATAGTACTTTTAAACCAGCAATTTTCATGAAGTACCATAAAGAACTCTTTAATCATATTCTTAGCAGAATCTTCTGTTATTTTGCCCCTTTTTAAATCATTCTTATATAAGTCATATAAAATCCAATCCAAATGTCCAAATCCATTGTGTTTGTGTCTAGTCTGCCATAAAAATTGATTAAAAAAAAGTATTCTTTGTAAACCCTCAAAAAAAGATTCTGCTGGTCTTTCGAATAGCGAACCAATCCCAACAAGTTGTTCTTTATATCGTCTTATAATTTGCTCATTTTCCAAACACCTCTTATAATAGTGAGCCAAAGCTTCAATTATCATAATCTCATTCTTCGCATACACACTATTACTTTTAATTAACTTGTTTTTGATTTCTTTAAATGAACTGCATACAATATCTGTATAATCAACAGAGTAATTATCAAAAATGTGATTTTTCAATGCAACGGTCTTAAAACAGTCTATAGAATAAAAAAAGGTATTATTTTGAACTGGGCATATTTCAACTTTATCAATTAATTTTGCAATTTGTGCGGCTTTGCTTTTTTCAGACGGTTGCACATAAAAATGATGATTGCACAGAAAATTTCTTTTACTAATTGAATTGCTGTTATTATAAAAATTAAATAAATACCTTCCATACATATAATCCTTGGTCAGACAAAATGTACCAAGAAAAGTTTTTATTTTCGTTTTTATGCCAAACATTAACCTCTTCCTTTCTCTAATATGTAAATCTATTTTTATATTTCTGATAATACTCTTTCATCGCCTGATTCTGTTTACTAAAAGAAAGATGTCCAACCACTATATTTTCGCTGACCATGAGCGGTTTTGAATGCAGAAAACAATATGTATCCAACTGCTCTTCATCGGCCCCCATTCCTATGCTATTTTTTTCAACAGAAAAGTATTGCATTTCTTCCCACAAAGATTTTTCAAATAAAATTGCCCCTATACTAAATCGATATGGGCATGGTTTTTCATCCAGATCCTGTTTCGAAAATTTTGTATTTAATTCGTCAATATTCGAAACATAATCGCTTTCTCCCCACATAAATTTTGCGAACTCCGGATTGCTTTCTATCTGTGTTAACGGACCTGTTGCATACTTAAATTTTCCAAATTTTTTTTCATAAATTTGCACAAGATTCAATTTTTCAATTATTCTTGCAGATGAATATCCGTTAACAAGAAGCAATGGTGCCATAACACCTGGATTATATTTTCCACTCTTTGCATGTCTATATGCTCTCATCATATTGTCAAAGTAATTTTCTGTGATAAATACATCTTCATCCAGCTTAAAAATATATTTCGCATTTGGATGCTTTGCAATCGCAACATTTTGCACTAAACATACATTGTTCTGTTCCGTTGATAAATATGACCAGCTATTCTTTTCACAAATTCTATCTAATTCTTCAGAATAAAGCCCTGACGAAATAACACAAATATCCATATCCTCTCTTTGATACTTTTTTATTCGTCCAAATACATTTGGATATGCAAATTCTTTATATCCTGCAAGTACAATACACAAATATTCTGAACCTTTCGACCTATCTATATATTTTCCTGTATATTTAAATTTAATTTTATTTCTGAAATTATCACGTATATGTTTCAATACTTGATATCCATTGCGTGTTATTGGACTATTTTTCAATAGCATTTTCAAATTATTCATCATACTATCCTTTTTCTATTTTTTGTGTAATACAACCGTGTTACTTAATTCCGTATACTGTTTAAACTTCCAAGCAAAAACACATATTAGATTTCCAAATCAAATGCATAAGTATATATTAGTGTTAAAAAAGCCCACATCAAAAAATTAACATAACATGTATAAAAAATAACTGTAAAATATAATCCAAAATAAATAAAACAAACTAAAAATAATTGACTATCTTTATGTTTCTTTGCTTCATATATTCCTCTTATAACTGGACTCATAAAAGGTATAGCAAAAATTACTCCCCCATATGCTAAAACAGAAAATATAGTGTTGCTGAATCCTGTATTGAACCATCTGCTAGCAGACATAAATGATTTTAATACGGAATCATTTTCATATCCAATTCCTATTATCGGGCTACTAATCCATGCTTTCAAGCCTGTCATATAGTCATCTAACCTTATCAAAAATGAGGCCGTATCCGATTTCATTCTGACAAAAATATATATTCCTATAACTCCTAAGATGGCTGCAAAAGAACCTATAATAATTCTATTACTCATTCTCTTATTATTTTGAATCATTCTCATTCCAATTATAAAAATAAGGAAAATGTATCCTGTTACAGAAGTTGTTGAAATAAGTGCCAGTACAATTCCAACAATTTTCCATTTCTTTATCCTACATTCTTTTCCTATTATTAAACAAAATAATAATGCTAAAATAAGTGTTAACATAAACATTGGACCTTCAACAAAAATTCCAATATTTCTCCTTATGCCATGTCCAATCCAATCTATATATTGTTGTGGGGATGAATAATATAAGTTATGGTAATTATATAAAACAATATTCCCACCCCAATCAATCTCAAACGTTCCAGAAGGCTTCAATATTTCAAAACTAGAAAGACCCCAAAAAACAAAAGTTATCCAACTTATTACCGCCATCCAATCTACAAAACATTTAAAAATTTCTATTTTACACTTTATAGGCGCCGATGAAAAAAAATACAATAAGAAAAATGGATAAATTAGAAATCTTGAAAGAAATCTAACCAAATCAGTATTACTTACTGAAAGCAATACAACCAAAAAAATTACTACAAGATATATAGCTGAGAAAAATAATAATTTATTTTTAGAAGATCTTGAAATCCCCCAATGTCCAATATAATAAAAGGAATCAATTATTATCATTAAAAAACAAATTTCATAAATATGGAAATTATTATTATATGCTCTCTGCCATACACTTTGACAATTTAATATCAAAAATAATGCTGTCACCATATTTAGTATCCAATGTATACTTATCTTTTTCGTTTTTTTCAAACTAACTTTCATTATTCTACTTGTACAATAATTAGGGATTTAATTATCACACTGTTCCTTCCTTCAATTCTTTTAATACATCTTTAAAAAAAAGCACTATTTTTTATAATATAATTGAATTACAAACATAATTTTTCTTTTTAATGCAGTTCTGATTTTTTTCCAACAATTCCAATTTTCTTCAGTATTAATAACTCCACATTCAAACACTTTATATTTATTATGTTCAAAATATACATTCAACAAACGTTCTGATATAAAACCGTATATCCTCTTCTGATATTCATTATAATCTGTTAAATCTATATGTTTTTCCAGCTCAAATAATATATTAAACAACCACTCACAATAATTATCAAATACGCTTTTTGAAGCAATAAGCATATTATAAAAATATATTTTATTTCCATTCATAATCTTGTCATAAGTTGTAATGTATTCTGGATATTTTGATTCAATTATATTTCTTACACTATCCAAATCCTTTTTATATCCAGAAATTTCACAAAAATCTTCAGTAAGAGATTTCTTCAAAGAAACGCTAAATGGCAGTATGACATCATATTTTAAAATATTTTTTATTGTACTTTCCTTTAATATATATTTTTTTCTTAAAGAATTGGAAAAATATCTCCTATAATGAACCATCCCTTTGTATTCATCCTGTGTATTTTTCCAAACCCAATACATTCCGGTTAATTCACAATAATTTTTATTTTTTTTCGATATGTTTTCTCCTGTATTATCTGACAAATAGCCTAATTTTTGTTTTCCTTCTGCTCCAACATAAATAGGTACGTAACCGTCTACAGATGGAACCTCGAATTTTTTATGCGTCGCAATATATATCATAAATATTAATCCTCATATATTTCTTTCAATTTTCTAACTGTAGCTTCTAGACTATATCCATTCTTCGTTAACGATTCAAACGTATTAAATCTTTTTGCACCGATATATGAGAGTAATTTTTCAATCCACATTTTCTGATTATCTAATGAAATGAAATCTATTGCATCTGATAATTCCAATTCATCTGATACACATGTTGAAACCATGGTAGGCAGTCCATTAGCTTGTGCTTCAACTCCAACAATAGGTAATCCCTCAAAACGTGATGGTAACACAAAAACATCCATAACTTGCATATAGTCCTGAACATTATTAACATTTCCTATAAACCAAACAGAATCCGTCAAATTCTTTGCCATTACTAATTCTTTTATAAGTTTAAAGTTTTCACCATTTCCAAGCAATATCAATAAACTATTCATATGCTTTTGCTTCAGCTTTTCAAATACTTCAACTAAATATTCGTGATTTTTTTGATAAGAAAATCTTCCAACATGACCAACCACATATGTATCATTTGCAATGCCCAGTTCTTTTCTCATTTGTTTTCTTACAATTTCATTAAACTCAAATTTTTTTAAATCAACTCCGTTTTTTAAAATAACCAATTTTTTCCTGACAATTTTTTTTGAATATTTACATTCGCCTGCAACTTTTGAACATGCAAGATAGTCTGTTGGACAATGATTCAAAATTGGTAATGAAATAAATTTTATTATTCTATATTTCAGTGTCTTACTTTCTGCTGCGCAATGAGAATGCACGATTATCTTGTTTATGTGATGTTTATGAGCAACCATAGAAACTTCAGCTAATACTGAAATACTTCCCGAATGAATATGAATAATATCATATTTATTTTCTTTTAAAAACTTATCTAAAGGTTTTATAATATTAAATCGATTTGCTCCCTGTATAAAAGGCAAATCTAATGTTATAATTTTTCCTTTTTTATTTTTTATTATATTTTGATAATATTCATTTTTGCAATAATATGGTGTTAAAATATCAACCGTCATATTTGTAAGATCCATATGGTCTAAGACATTAAAAACAAATGATTCTTGCCCACCATTTAATATTGGTTCTCCAAAAACTTCTAATATTTTTTTCATCCTATGTCCTTCATTATTAACCATTAAGAATTCATATATTCTATTTTGGGTTTGAACTTCAAACCTTCCATTGTTCCTTTGAATATATACTGGATTCTCTTATATTTATTGTTTTTTGCTGTTAAAATCACACGTAATATGTGTGATGATAATCTAAAAAACTCATATAAAAAACCTACGATCCCTTCTCTTCTATACAGATAAACATCGTTTCTGTACAAATATCCGAATCGTTCCAACCGCTCGGGTTCTTCAGTTGCAATATTGGCTCCTATATTATTTTTCGATTTGTGAACTACAACACTCGAATTTATCAAATAACAAGCATACTTTATAGATATTCTCCTGGTATATTCCCAATCATCAGTCCAAATAAAAAATTCTTTAATTGGTAATCCTATATTTTTTACAATTCTGACAGGAATAAACAAAGAAACAAACGAAGCCATCTTAATAGGCACATATTTCGATATAAAATCATTGTTATATTGAACGACCGTTTTTCTTTGCCGATTCATAGAACAAATTGTCCCATCTTTCCATAAAACTTTACTTGATAAATACCCATAATCTCCTTTTAATATCTGATCCGCCTCATAAAACTTTTCTAATGTATTTTCCCTAGGAATACAATCATCATCCATTACCCATACAAACTCATAGTCATGTTCTGCCGCATATCGTATTCCATACTGAAATCCTCCAGCTCCACCTAAATTGCTTCCAGTATTGATGTAAATGATTTCTCCTTTGTCAACATACCTTTTTATAGCCTCAAACGTTCCATCTGTACTTGCATTATCAATAATAACTATTTCTAGCTGATTGCGCACAGTCTGCTTAAGAAGAGCTTCAATATTTTGCAATAACAACTCTTTTCTATTATATGTAACGACAATTGCTGCAGTTTTTTTTATCATTTTTCTACTCCAAATTTTTATGATTAACAAAATTTTCTCTTTAAGAAATTAAATGCCTTCACAATCCAATTCTGCTTTTCCATAAACATCACCGGAATTTCTTTATACCCTCTATGATTTGCATCCAACCAGACATCCAGCAAGCGTTCACTTACAAATCCAAACACTCTTGCATCATTTTGTGAATACGCAGATATGTCCAATCTCTTTTCCAATTCAAAAAGGACATCAAACAACCATTCACAATACTGGTCCGCATACTCTCGTTTCATAATAAACATATTAAATTTATGTCCCTTTGTGCTTTTCATGCAATTATCAAAATATTTCACATACATAGGATACTTTTCTACAAGGATTTCTCTGGTCAGATCCAGATCTGCCGCATGATGTGCATGTACATATTGTGTATAAGTTGTCTCAATAAAATAGTTTCTTTTCGGTGGAAGAATAATGTCCTTGGTTGCCAACATCGACTCCAACTGCGTTTGCGTTAAAATTCTATTCCATTTGTTTCCATGCTTTTTTACTGTATAATGTCTGCGATAATGAGCCAATCCAAGGTACTCTGCATCCAGATTTTTCCAGGCCCAATAAAGACCTGTCAGTTCACAATAATTTGGATTCTTTTTTGATATGTTTTCTCCTTCATTATCTCTTGCATATCCAAGTGATTCCTTTTTCTCTGCACCTACTTGCACAGGAAGATACATCATATCATTTGGCATTTTATATTTTTTATGTGTAGCAACAATGATTTTTATATTTTTCACTACTGTGCACCATCCCCGGATAACACAACTTTTATTGTCTGCCAGAGAATACGGATATCCATATTCCAGCAGGAATGTTCAATGTAATACAGTTCCATTTTCTGTCTCTGACCATTTTCATACATAACACGATTTCTTCCAAATGCCTGCCAGTATCCTGTCAGTCCAGGCTTCACACTCAACAATAACTCACTGTCCTTCGGATAATTGACTTCGATTTCCTTTTTTACCAATGGACGCGGGCCGATTAAAGCCATATCTCCTTTTAATATGTTAATAAACTGTGGAAGTTCATCGATACTATGCTTACGAATAAATTTTCCTGTCTTCGTAATGCGCTGATCATTATCCAGCTTGAACTCCCGGAAATAACGTTCCCGTTCTTCTGATGTCAGTGTCTTTTCCAGATCATCCGCATTCAGCTTCATGCTTCGGAATTTGTATATACAAAATTCCTTTCCCCCCTGTCCAATTCGCTTCGAAGAATAGATGACCGGACCACCATCTTCGAGTTTGATTGTGATGGCTGTAATGAAAGAAACTGGCAGAGTGACGATCAACGCCAGAAGCGATACCAGTATATCTGCAAGCCGCTTCGTTACCACAAAACCAATCGACCGTTCTCTTTCCCGTATACATAACGTTTGGTAGCCATTCATTTCTGATACGCTGTAACGATACGAACTCTTTTCCAGATTTCGAAGTGCACGATAGACAATCACATTTTTTCTCACAAGGAAATCGATATATTCGTGCAAAGGAACATCACTCAGATACATGTACACGCAATCTACATTGTGCGTCTCGACATATTCATACAGTTTCTCTCTCCACCCCACGATCGGGATTCCCTGAACCTGTGTACATTCCGACTTCTCATAGGTAATGATTCCTGTAACGATCACGCCGGAATTTGCCCTATCTGTGAACAGTTCAATTTTCCGCTGTATATTCTCTTCATCAATAAACAACAGGACTTCTCCGGAAGCACGACGCACTCTTTTTCGAATGTATTCTTTCCATACCAGACGCTCCAGATATACTACCGGAAGTGCGCAGAAAATAAACGTCAATAATACTGCACGCGAATAATCTTCACTTTTTTTCGTCACAAAACAATACAGCGTCAATGCAACAAATAAACCGGCGATCAAACCAAATACGCTGCGAAATTCATCACGAAAATTGCGGCGTAAGATCCCCGAATAAATGTTCCAGAACGCTGTAATAAATAAAAATGTAACAAGCAGAATTCCTGACATGCCAATGTAACGTTCCATCAATTCCAGAAATGTATTTTTACGAACCATGCAGGCTCCGAAAAAACATATCTCAACACATAACAAATCCAGCAACAGGAAATCCAAATGTTTCATTAAACTGTATTTTTTCTTTTGTTTCATTATAAAGACCGCTCCTACCTGGATTTTCACCATGTATTTAACTTTTATTCTACTACGGAGCAGTCAAAATGTCTATCGGATTTATGTATTTCCTGCTCCCATCAATTCTATCTTTACATCTAAAATCTTATTGTCAAACACTGCAAAAATTTGTTATACTCTTCCACAGTAAAACTTCCGAAAGTTCCTGGCATCGGAATGATCAAACACCTGCCAAACGGTCAGAAATTTGCTATGCTTGTCAATGTTATCAATGCACAAAAAGCGAAGATTATCATGGACCCGTCAGTACACCAGATGTCATCTCCTATATGCACGAAACTCCTTCCGCTATGCGAAAGGAGTTCTATCTCGTGAAAACATTAAGTTGTGAAAAACAAAATATTGCGAATTCGATTTCTACCGGTGCACAAAGTCAGGGAGCCATCCTTCGCATCAGCAATATCCGTTTCTTTTTGAAGCAAGCCTGATGCTATGCATTGCAGAGTTCGGTTACAACTTCGTTGATTACCTTTCCATCTGCCTTTCCTTTCAGTTCAGCCATAACAGCTTTCATGATCTGTCCCTTATTTTTGGTAGCGATCACATCCGCATATTTTTCCGTCAGAATAGCCTTTACCTCATCCTTTGAAAGCATCTTTGGCGCATACTCACTGATGATGTCATAACGCTTCTGATATTCTTCGATCAGATCTGTACGATCCTTTGGACAGGAATCAATCTGCTCCTTTACGGTTTTTAATTCCTTCATAATGGTACTGTTTACCATATCTTCCGGAATATCATCACGGGTTCCAGCATCAATTGCATTTTTCTTCACTGCGGATACCAGTGAGGAAATCGCATCTTTTCTCTCTTTGTCGTGTGCCTTCATAGCAGCCATCATATCTTTACGTAATTGTTCGATCTGCATGATCTATTCCTCCTACTTATTTGTGATTTTAAATATTCAATTCTGTTGTATATTATACCCCTGTTTTTTTATTGCGCAAGGGCATCAAATAATTTTATAATCTCATTCAGCGAGTCCGGGCACGCTGCAATTTTTTTCTTTGTCTCTTCATCGGGCGGGGCCTGATCCGGCACCATCACAACTTTGCATCCGGCATCATACGCAGAGCTTACACCATTTGGTGAGTCTTCTACAGCCATACACTCTGCCGGGGTCAGATGCAGCTGCTCACAGGCATAACGGTAAATATCCGGTGCCGGTTTGCCATGCTCCACCATCGTTGCACAGATAATTTCATCAAAATAATCATACAAGCCCAAATTTTTTAAATATTTTTCCGTCCGTTGTGTATCCGTCGCTGTCGCGATTGCCCGCTTAATCTTTTTCTCTTTTAAAAAGTCAAGCAATGCAAATACACCCGGTTTGATTTCAATTCCATTTTCATCAAGGCATTCTTCCATAATTTCTTTCCGGTATTTGCGAATTGCTGCATAATCCAAATCCGGATCTTCAAACATATCTTTCAGGTGCTGCGGTGCATAAGGCTGTCCCAGTGAGCGCATCGACAGCGCCTGTTCATCACTCATCTCATATCCAAAATGTGCCAATGCCTTCGGCCAGAAGATACGATAATATTTTTCTGTGTCAATCAGAGTTCCATCCATATCAAAAATAACTGCTTTTATCATAATCCACTCATCTTTCCCGTTTTTGTCTTTTAGGATAACCTATTTTGAGGAAAGATACAATCCCATAACGCAAAATGAGAACGGCCACCATACTTTATAATTTAAAAATACAGTGACCGTTCTACTCTTCTTCGGTATTCAATTTTGTTTATCCTTTCTACTTTATTTTATGGTTCTCAGCTCGTAAATATTTCATTTACTTAGAGAGTTACTATATATTCTCTATGTAAAGGGGTAACTTAAAGACTCATTCCGCAGATAAAATATATTCCCTGATATATTTTATTTCTTTAAATTACAATTGTGGTAATCTCTTCCGATTCATCCTTCAAATATAAATGCATATTATATATATTACCTTCCTTTTCGATTATCCTTCTGATAATTATTTAAGATTATTCTCATTTCATTGGAAAGGTCTCTCTTGCTGGGAACTCTTATGCATTACCACGCTTATATTGAAGGGTCCTGTGTTCGCTTGTCATCCCATTGGACTGTACCTCCGTTTCTCATTCAATCCCTGCTTACTCCAATCTTCGTTCATCTATTGTTCCAAATCAGCTTCCTCTCACCTATTGGTATGTTCCGGAAGTCTTGTGTAATTAGGTCTTGTTTGTTGTTAACTGTATATTATCACTCTTTTATGTTATTGTCAACTATTTTGTGATATATTTTTATTTTTTCTTTTTTTAATCAGTTTCATATTAAATTGTATATGCATTTTATAAAATTTAAACATTTTTAACATTTCTTTTTCATTCATGAAAGAAATGCAACTACTCAGATGCAATTACACAAAATCAATAAAAATGATAATTCCGTTGCATAGACAACATACAAACTACACTATAATAAGAGCATGCCATGCATTCACTACCACTTCGCATGTGCAAATGTCTAGGAAAGGATTTATCATTTATGAACAACATCATCAAATCTGGCGAAGTAATGAAACTCAAAGACTTAATTTCTTATGAAGAAGGAAGCATCAACAACCTTGATGTCGTAAGCAACGATACCATAAAATTCGTTCTCATGGCTTTCGATGAGAGAACCGGACTCACTCCGCACCGTGCTCCTGGCAACGCTATCATTTTTGCATTGGAAGGAAAAGCAACCATCGGATACGAAGGAAAAGATTACAAACTTTCCGAAGGCGAAAATTTCCGTTTTGATAAAAACGGTCTCCACAGTGTAACTGCTGACGGAAAATTCAAGATGGGACTGCTTCTTGTATTAGAATAATTTTGTCCATAAAAAAGCGACGATCACAAAACGACCGTCGCTTTTTTCATGAAACTCAAAGACTTAATTTCTTATGAAGTACAGGCATCCGGAAGATTCTGATAATCAACGGAATCACCATAATAAACCATACCAGCGGTTCCGCCACAATAACGCCTGTATACCCAAGCATCGGAACCAGCGTGAACGCAATCACGATTTTTCCAATCATCTCCAACGAGCTTGAAACGAGCGGTGTGATCTGTTCCCCAAGTCCCTGCATGGCATTTCTCACTACACAGATAACTGCTGTAACATAATAAAATAATGTATCAAATTTCAGATAATTTGTGGCATTGGTGATCACCACTTCATTGTGACTTCCCGTTACCATATATACGAGCCACGGACCAATGGTATAGCTTGCAACAATCGCAAGGGTACACCAGATGCAGGTATAAAAAATAGAAAGCCAGATACCTTTTTTGACACGTTCCACTTTTCCCGCTCCAATATTCTGTCCACAATAGGTTGCCATCGTCTGACCAAACACTGTGAACATGATCATAAACATCTCTGAGATCTTGCGTGCTGCGGTATGCGCAACAATAATATCTTTTCCGAGTTTGTTGATTGCGGTCTGCAGCGTCAGCGAACCAATATTAATGAGAGAGCTCATAAATCCCATGGACAACCCCGCGCTCAGCATATTTTTCAACATACCGGAATCATCATTTACAAAATCCGTCCTGCGAAGCCGTAACATTTCAAAACGGGTCACCATATAGATCCAGCAGATGACGAATGCTAATATCTGTGCCAGAACCGTAGCAATTGCCGCACCTCTTACACCGGCTTTTACAACAACTACAAAAAACAAATCCCCTGCAATATTCAGACATACCGAAATAAGCAGGAACACCAGTGGTGTGACCGTATCGCCAAGCGCACGAAGTGCTGCCGCACATGCATCATATAAAAAGGTAGCAAGCAATCCTGCAATAATAATAAATATGTAGGAAGTCGCTATCGGCCGCAATGCCTTTGATACATTCAAAAACCGCAGGATCGGCTGTAAAAATACAAGGCACAATACAGTGATCACCACAGCGATCGCGCATCCTAATTTCAAAGACATCGCAAATGATTTCTTCACTCCCTGCTCATCTTTTGCTCCAAATTTCTGTGCGGTAATAATCGCAAATCCATTGGACAATCCCATCAGAAATCCAATCATCAGATTGCTCAGTGTCGTGGTAGCTCCCACTGCTGCAAGTGTATCCTCTCCAAGAAAAGAGCCAACGATTCTTGTATCCACAAGACTGTAGGTAAGCTGCAACAGATTCGCCAGAAAAATCGGCAATGCAAATGCCAGTATCAGTGTGGATGGTCTTCCTTTTGTTAAATCTTTCATGATCTTAATCCTCTTAATTTATTTATACTATCTTCCCTCACCCTTTTAAGCGGAATTATTATATTCTGTTTTTTGGTTTTTTTCAATGTTTTTGCCAAAGAAATGGTGTAGAAATTTCTTCATTATATATAATCCATAATGTCATTCCATCCGTTTTTTCGTCATTTTGTGTAAAAAAAGTTGTTTTTTTGCCCATATTTGGTAAAATAGTATTAAAAAATGTTTATCAGAGGGGGAATATGGGATGAAGAGACGAAAACTTGCAAAGCTGATTACAACATTCATAATGTTTGGTCTGCTGACCGGGTGTGGAGCATCCGGTGGTACACCGGATGATTACGCCACAAACGAGGACTACACTTCCACCGAAGGAACAGCCACGTCAACCAACACGACAACGGGCAGCTCCGGCATTTCAAAGGATTCTATTAAAGTCGGGGTTTTATACATATCTGATCCATCCGAAGGAAGTGGCTACTCCTACACTCACGATCTTGGCATTCAGGGAATGCAGGAAAATCTTGGTTTAGACTCCGATCAGATTGTCCGCAAAATTGCCGATGACGGGGATGCTGCTGCCACGGAAAAAGCTATCAAAGACTGCATTTCCGAAGGATGCAACATCATATTTACAACCAGTTGGGGATATATGGAAACTACGGCTGCGTTAGCCGAGCAATATCCCGATGTCTATTTTTCACATGGAACCGGTTATCTTTCTAATGGCAAAAATTTCAATAATTATTTCGGTCGTATTTATCAGGCAAGGTATCTCAGTGGAATTGTTGCCGGCATGAATACAAAAAGCAATAAAATCGGCTACGTTGCCGCTCAGGATTCCTCTAATTCTGAGGTAACCGGAGGCATTGACGCATTTGCCATTGGTGTCGAATCCGTCAATTCCGACGCACAGATTTATGTTGTCGTTACAAACAGCTGGTACGATCCGGACAAAGAAAAAGCCGCATCCGAGAAACTTCTTGATATGGGATGTGATGTTATGGCGCAACACTGTGATACCCCTTATCCACAGACACTTGCACAGGAGCGCGGAGTCTACGGTATCGGTTATAACTCCGATATGAGCAAAGAAACACCGGATTCCTGTCTGACAAGCGTCATCTGGAACTGGAGTGCTTATTATACTTCCGCCGTCAAAAGCATTATCAATGGCACATGGGACGGAAGCAATTATTATGGTGGTATGGCCGAAGGACTCGTCGGTATAACCAATCTCGCATCGTTCGTTGCAGATGGTACACAGGAAAAAGTCGATGAGGCGACTGCCTCAATTCTCAGCGGACAAAATAATGTATTTGATGGTGTCTTAAAAACAAACACCGGAGAAACCATTGGTGCCGAGAATCAGACCTTAGACGATGCCACAATTACCGGAGACATCAACTGGTACTATCACAATGTAAACATTGTCGAGTAAATTGCAAAGGAGGACGCTTATGAAACTGACAATACGAAAAAAAATTCTACTCTGCTCGCTGGTACCTCTGCTTTTACTCGGTGCAATCATTATTATACTTGCATCCACACTTGTGCGAGGCTCCATTATCGATCAAGTAAAAAATTCCCTGAAAGGAACTTCGATTGCCACGCTGGCAGCTTACGATCAAAATGCAGGTTCCTATCTCGAAGCAGAAAATGGAGATATCTGGAAAGGCAGCTACAATATCTCGCAATCCGAAAATCTTGTAGACACGATCAAAAGCGAATCTGGAATGGAAGTCACTTTCTTCTATGGTTCCAAACGTATTATGACCTCTGCACTTGACAAAGATGGCAACCGTATCCTTGGAAGTCCGGCCGGTCAGGTCGTAACCGACCAGGTTCTGAAAAAAGGCAAAGGCTATTTCAGTGATAACGTCTCCATTGACGGAACCATTTACTACGGATATTACACTCCGTTATACCAGAAAGGCGATAAATCAGTGCCAATCGGAATGGTTTTTGCAGGACTGGAAAAAGCCCCGACTTTGCACAGTGTACTAAACATTATCAACATGATTGTCGGCATTGTATTTGTCGTTATCATTGTCTGTGTGATTATTGTGCAAATCTGTGCAGCCTCTATTACTTCTGCTTTGAAAAAGAGTATTCAGAGTGTACAGGATGTTTCCTCCGGCAATCTGCATGTTGCTATTGATAAAAAAAATCTGAAACGCTCCGACGAGATTGGAGACCTCTCCAAAGCAATCAACAATCTGCAATCTGAGCTTTTAAAAATCATTGGTGGAATCAAAGAAAGTACTTCTCTTTTGGTGCAGTCCTCTGATGTGTTAGAGCAGACCTCCCACCAGACTTACTCCGGAATCAGCGAGGTACAGTCTACAGTTTCCACAATCACGGATGGTGCTACGCAACAGGCCAATGATACCAAAAATGCATCAGATAATATTCAATATATGGGAAATCTCATCACAGAAACCGGAAAAGAAGCTGATGAGCTGAACGAAAGTGCAGATACTATGAAAGCTGCCAGCGATGCAGCCTCTGCTACAATTGATGAGTTGAAAAAAATCAGTCTGGAAGTAAAAGATGCGATCTCCATTATTTCGGAACAGACCACACAGACAAATACATCCGCACAAAGTATTCATGAAGCAACACAGTTTATCTCGGAAATTGCATCACAGACCAATCTTCTGTCTCTGAATGCCAGTATCGAAGCTGCCCGCGCCGGTGAATCCGGCAAAGGTTTTGCCGTAGTTGCTTCACAGATTCAGACTCTTGCGGAACAGTCCAACGAAGCCAGTGGTAATATTGAAAAAATCGTATCGAACCTTACCCTCAATTCTGAGAAAGTTGTTCATACGATGGTTCAGACACAGGAAATCATAGAAAAACAGAACCAGCATATTGAAGATACCGCCAACGCCGTCAATGGTGTCATTCAGGAACTTGAAGCATCCATTGACCGTATCCGGAGTATTGAACACAAAACCTCAGAATTGGAAAAAGCGCGCAACGAAATCATTGACATCATTGCTTCTTTATCTATTATCGCGCAACAGAATGCAGACGGAACCAGTCAGACCAATATCGCCATCACGGATATGGCCGACCGCTTCAAAAACATTGAAGATTCCACGGAAAATCTGCGCAACACAGCTGATATGCTCGCAGACAACATTAGTAACTTTAATATTTAATCATTTTGATGGTCCTTTTCCCGGCTTTTCCGGAAATGGACCATCATTTCTCTTGTAAGACTCAGTCCCTCCGGATCATCCGGTACATCCTTGTAATCCACCCATTCTGCCAGAGAAAGTTCCTCTTCCTCCAACTGAATTTCAGCTTTTTCTGCCAGATCACAAAAATATCCCAAAAGCAGATTACTGTCAAAGCCCCACGGCTGGCTTTTATAATAACGGATATTTTTTACTTTAAGTCCCACTTCTTCCATGACCTCACGCGCAACCGTTTCTTCCGCAGTCTCCCCGATTTCCGTAAATCCTGCAATCAATGCATAACGCTTGTACTCCCGTCCCGCGTACTTTGTCATAAGGATCTTGTCCCCGTCTGTAAGACCAATGATGACAGCCGGAGCAATCTTTGGAAATACCAGATTTCCACATTTCGGGCATCGCATCATGCGCTGCAACGTATCATGTGCCAGTTTTGTCCCACATCTGCCGCAGAACTGATTGTCACGGTACCACACATACAGATGCCATGCCGTAGCTGCCGCAAGAACATCCTTCATCGGCTGCATGGTGCGCACCGAAAACATCTTGTGAAATGCAAATCCCTCAATTTGTGTATCGGCTGCAATATCTGTAAGAAAATAATCTTCCTCTCCAATTGAAAACAGATATACACTCTCCGGAATCTCCTTTTTTTGTTCTCTCCGTGTATCTGTCCACTGCTCATAAGTTAAAAATTCAATTTTCTCATCATATTTCAGATAAATCATACGATCAAAAAAGCCCAACATGCGGCTATTATTTTTCGGCTTTTTCCGATGGTATGCATTATTTAGTTTTAATGGAGCAATATCCTGAATCATAATAATCTCCCTTGCAATTTTTTTAACTACACCTTACTATAATACTACAAAAATTGCATTACAACGAAAAGATTTATGCAAGGGGGAGAGTATCATGCAAAAGATAAAAAGTTTTCTTATTATTACGCTAAGCACCTTTATTATGGCAATCGGCGTATACTTCTTTAAGTTTCCAAATAATTTCTGTTTTGGTGGTGTCACCGGTGCAGCTGTCGTCTTCGCGAAAATCACCCCACTGTCTGCAAGTACCTTTTCTTTCATTGTAAATATGGTACTGCTTTTTGTAGGTTTTGGTTTTCTCGGAAAAGATTTCGCCATCAAAACCACCTACGCCACCGTACTCCTATCCGGGCTTCTGGTCGTTTTTGAACGCCTGCATCCTTTGCCCAAGCCCCTTTCGAATGAACCGATGCTTGAGCTGATGTTTGCTATCGCACTTCCGGCGATTGCTTCTGCCCTGCTTTTTTATGAGGGTTCTTCCAGCGGTGGAACAGATGTCATTGCCATGATTGTAAAAAAATACGCCCATGTGGAAGACATTGGCATCGCACTTTTTATTACCGATTTGATAATGATTATCATTGCCTGCTTTGTATTTGATATCAAAACCGCATTGTATTCTTTTGTCGGTCTGACTTTAAAATCCTTTATGATCGACGCTGTTATCGAGAACATCATGCTGCGCAAATCCATCATGATCACGTGCGATGACAAGGATTCCATCTGTGACTTCATCATTACAAAACTCAACAAAAGTGCCACAATTGTCAATGCTACCGGTGCCTACACGCATGAGCAGCGTTACATTATTTTTACGACGCTTACACGCAAACAGGCGCTTGCGCTACGACAATATATTCACGAAAATCATCTGCATGCTTTTATTTCCATGTCCAGCACAAGTGAGGTTTTCGGAAAAGGATTTTCTTGTTACTGTTCAGAGGTAAACTTGTAACAAAAGAACCGATGGTATAGACTAATCGT
>OGOQ01000272.1_pt1 | contig 58224 bp, 51 predicted proteins | sample 1552691 | NCBI WGS metagenome assembly OGOQ01 (sample SAMEA2580209, study PRJEB22360) | human gut metagenome | biome: human gut; feature: human-associated habitat; material: faeces | place: Denmark | collected 2008/2010
TCTCATAACTTGCGCTCCTTTCTTCGGTTTTAGGTTGTGTGTTCTAAGAGACTTCCCAACTGCTTGATTAAGAAGTCTTTTAGAGCATACAACACCGCTGGCGAGCTTGTATTTCTTATACTGCCTCACGGCGAAGTGCTGGGGGCTGCGGCGTTCCAGCCCGTCAAACATATAGTCCACCGCATTTTTGAAGGTTTCGTCATCCTCCCGGACTTCCATGCTGTTTATCATTTCCACCAGCGTATTCATGTTGCGTTCTTCCTCCGGCCCCTCAAAGACGATGTAGGCCACAAGGGCGCAGTACAAGAGGGTTTCGGCTTTGGTCCAGAACTCGTCGCCCTCCTTGCCGTCGCCTTTGGTGTTGGCGATCAGGGCGGTAACGAATTTCAAAACATCGCTTTCCGTCTTGATATAGGCCAGCGGATTGTAGTGCATGGATTTTGAAAAGTCGATACTGTTGAACACCCGCACCCTGTATTTCTCCCGTTGCAGAAACCGCCCGCACTGGTCGAGGGTGCCGCCCTTCGGGTCTACCACCACATACGAGGAATGGGCTTGAAGGAGCTGCGGGGTCAGCCAGAACCTTGTCTTTCCCGAGCCGGACGAGCCGATGACACAGGCGTTTAGGTTCCGGGCATTGGCGGGTATCTTCGGACGGGTGTTCATGGTAAGGAACTCCGTCCCGGTCAGAATGACATTGTTCTGAAATTTAGGGTCAACAAACGGCTTTATATCCTCCTTTGTTCCAAAGCGGGCGGTGCCGTACTCCGCATCCCGCCGGAATTTTTTCGCCTGCCTGATCTTTGACTGTATCAGCAGATACACCCCAGCCGCACCGGCAAGGCCCACCAGCAGGTCAATACCTCCCAGCCCCGGCCAGTAGGTTTCAAAGGCTTTGGGGAAGGTATCGAGCATCCCCATGAGCTTTGTCCCGAAGTCTGTGCCGGGGGCGATCCGGTAGGCCGTCCCGATTTTGGAGAAGAACCAGAACACAAAGAGGTACGGCAGGTTTGGGAGCACATATTTTCTGATCTTGTCACTCAACGTCCGTCCTTCACCGCCTCTCTGGTCCGCTGCTTTTCCTTTGCCTGTGTCCTGATCTGCTCCGTGAATTTCCGAAGCTGGCCGAGGATGGAAGCCTTGTCCTGCTCTTTGTTCAGCACCTTTGCGCTGTACTTCTGGAAGGCCGCCGTGATAGCGTCCGCCTGATTGGCTTTGAAAAACAGCAGGTAATGGCCGGGGCTCACTTTATGGAAAGCGTAGTCCACATGGAACTCCTTTGCGATCCGGTCAAAATCCTTTGGGGCTCCCACATAGGGCATGGCGCTTTTGCCGCCATAGTGGTTCATCAGCTTTTTCACGCTCTGGCGTCCCTGCGGGGTCAGCGCCTTCCGGTGGTGCTTTTGCAGCGCCCGCGCTACCTTCCCAAGAGCGGCAGCCAGCACTTTTCCCGTGAGCTTCGTTGTCCTGATCGAAAGGGCAACCGTTTTTTGGTTTACTTCTTCCTGCATAAAACCTCCTTTCCGTCGGGGTTCCCGCTATCCGGGAGGCCCCCGTACAATCTCGGGGAACAGAAAACCTCGGGCCAATGTGGCCCGAGGCTTACCGCTCGGCATCTCTGCCGGACGGAGCTTTCTTTTCCGGCTCCGTCTGGACTTTTTCGCCCTGTTCCCGCATGGTCTGCAAGATAGAGGGCTTCTTTTGAAGCTGGGAGGGCTTTTCGCCGGACAGCGGCTTGATACATTCCAGACGGTCAGCCGCCCGGATGGCGTTGTCCGTGAGCTGCCTCTGCCATGCGCCTACACTGGGAGCCCAGCGGAAACCGCTGCTTTTCAACTCGGCCCGGGTGTCCGCGTCAGGCTTTCCATCAAAGAATACCTGCAAGCGGTTGTCCTCCCGGTTCATCTCCACACGGCCCCCGTCGAACTCCCAGCCGGAAAACTCCCGCTGCGCCTGTTTGGAGAGCTGTTCGATACGCGTCTTTACCCGGCGGATCTCCGCATTGTTGTTGGTAAGCTGGTAGCTTTCAAAGGGCCTCGGGTCGCTCCGCCAGTTTGCCGCCATGCTTGCTTTCAGCTTTTCGATCTGGTCCGGCGACAGCAGCGCACAGCCATCCAGCTTGCCATGCTTGCGGTAATAGGCGTTGACCTCCTTCATAATGAGCTGGGAGCGTTCCAGCCCGTCCAGCTTCTTCTGGAGCTTTTCAATCGCTGCCGGGTCATCGGCGCTGATCCCGCCCATGCCGGTACTGCGTATCTTATCCAGCAGCCCTTGAATATACCGCCATTCCTCCATGTTGCTGTCCCGGGCCCGGTTCTGTTTTTCCTTCTTTCCCACCGGGAAATTGGCAGGTCCGGCGATCATCACAGAGGGAACCCTTGCGTCAATGGCAAAGCCCTGGTTCATGTTTTCGGCCAGCTTGCGGGCGTAGGTGTCTAACAGATGGTCGATCTTCTCATGGTACATGGGGTCCACCCGGGATTTCTGCTGTTCCGCTATGGCGGCGGCCTTGTCCACCATTGCCCGGTATTCCGCCGTTGCGCTCCCTTCCTTGTAGTCGGAAAAGCTGTTCATTTCCTTTGCCCGGCGGGCGGCTCCTTCATTGATAGGGTAATAGTTGATGGTATGCACCTCCTTCATGCTTCGGGCCATGCTGGCCCGAAGTCTTACCGTTCTTCATGGGAAGGCCCCGCCTTATCCTTTTTCGGAGCGGGCGGGGCTTCTTGAAACCGTTTGAGTGCAGCGAGAATGGAGTGGACAGGCTCGGCCTTTTCAGGATAGGCAAATATCCGGTGTTCCGGCGGAATGTCCTGCGGCCCGTGGTAATACTCCTTGAAGCCCTCCGGGACTGCCGACACATACCCACCGGGAGCGAATACGCCGCCCTCGTTGATACGCACATCCCGCCCGTATGCCTCATAATCGAAGTAGTTCTGAATGTGCTCCGGTATGTCGATAGTCCCAAGCTCGTCGGCGTAAAGACGGCCCAGCCCTTCATCATCGGAAATATCCGGGTAAAAGCGGTAAAGGTCAAGGTTCTGCGTCAGGTTTATCAAATCCTTCACGCTCCTTGTGTGGTTTCCCAAGACAAGAGCGGCTTCAAAGGTTTCCAGTCCGCCCTTATCCCGTACTTCCAGCAGGGCGTGGCCCAGCTCGTTCAGCTCGTCGATGTTCTCACATTCGTAGAGATGATCGTAGAGCCCCAGCACATCACTGTCAAAGCTGGTAAAGAACACTTCGCTGTACCGTTTCCCGTCTATCCCGATTTTGGCAAGGGCGGCCTGCAACTCCTGTGTCGTCATGGGGAAATGTACCGTTGTCCCTACCTCAATCCCCATCAAGGGGTACAGGGCTGTATTGGTTATATAGGCTTCAAACATGGGCTTATTCCTCCTTTCCGGCCCGGTCAGCCAGCACCTCATAAATCCCGGCCATAATGTAATCGGCGCAAGGGAGGGCAATCGCGTTTCCCAGTGCCTTGTAGCGTTGCAGAGGCCGGATCTCCACGCCGTCCGCCCCGTACTTTGTCCAGCCCTCTGGCAGCCCCATCAGCCGTTCGCTTTCCGTTTCCGTCAGAAAACGGATACAGCCGCCCTCCGGGTCGCCCTCATACCAGAAGGCAAAGGGCGTTACATCACTGGCTAAAAGAGTGGGAAAAGGGTCAGTTGGTAATCCGAAGCTGTTTCGGAAGGCCGTTTCTTCCTGCCTTTTTGCCGCTCCCCGCATACGGAAGCACTGAAAGGGGTGGATGACTGGTATCTGCCGCCCTGTTTCAAAAGAAGCTGTTCGATCTCCTTCGGCGGCGGCCCGCCCGCCCTCTCCGCAAGGCGGAGGAAGTGGGAGCATTGGACGGGGCTTAAATAGTATGTCTGCGGCACGTCTGCCTCCAAAATCCGCCACGACGAAAATCCGCTGCCTTCGTGCCAGCCTTCGGGAGCCTGCCCAATACTGGGCGTCCATGAGCCGCCAGCACACATCAGGCGTTCCCCCTCGCACCATTCCGGCGTTTCCCCATCTTCCCGAAGGAGGCATTGGAACTTCGGTGTCCGAGAAGGCGGATAGGACGGCTCTAAAGTCCATCCGGTCATTTGTAGAAAACGCTCCCATGACGTTTTCCCAAACAGCGATAGCTGGATATAGGTTATCAGTAGCATCCCTCATTTCCTGTATGATACGAAACGCCTGATAGAACAGGCTTGATTTTGCCCCGGCAAGGCCGGAGCGGTTGCCGATCAGAGAAAGGTTCTGACAGGGGGAACCGAAGGTAATTATATGGACAGGTGGGATTTTCCCGCCGTCCACCTTCGTAATATCTCCCAAATGCGCCATATCGGGAAAGTGCCTTTTGGTTATGGAGATGGGCGCTTTTTCAATCTCGCTGGCCCATACCGGACGGATACCGCACCGGGAAGCAGCCAGAGGGAACACGCCGATCCCGTCAAAAAGGCTCCCCAGCTTAATGTCCGGCATGGCCCGGGGTGCCGTGTCCCTTCACGGCAAGCACCCCTTCCAGCGTTGTCGCCGCAATGCTCAGCCGTCCGGCAACCGCAATATCGTTTTTCACATCCTCGTCCACAGCGCTGCCGCAGACGATCAGGGTGTGGGAGCGCCGCAGCATATCCCGGCGCATATCAATCCCGGCCTTATGTTCCTCGGGAACGCTGTCATTCAAAAACAGCGGCAGATACAAGAGCGGGCAGATCGGGGAAAAGCCCGCCTCATAAGCAAGACGGCAGTAGTGGGCCGCCAGCTCCATATCAACATCCGGCTCGCCGCTCCATGCGGCAGTCAGGTATGCTAAAGGTCGTTTCATTGGTTGAGCCTCCATTTCTGTTTTGGTTTAGGGAAAAGCAAGAGTTCGCCCAACCCCTCCGCCCCTTCCCCCGGGAAGGGGAACGGCTCTGGAGAATTTATATCCCCGTCGCTTGACCGGGAAAAAGCATAACCGGGAGAAATCCGTCAAGGGTGCCTCCGGCACCGCCTGCGGCGGCGCTGCCCTTGACTGATTTTCCCGGCTATGCTACGGAATAACTGGCGACGGGGAATAATTTATATCTCCAGAGCTTCGGGGCGCGGGGCAGAGCCCCGCAATCCTCGGGCCATGCTGACCCGAAGTTTGGGCTTACTTTTCCTGTTCGGTTTTCTTCTCCGGCTTTTCGTGTTCCTTCTGCTGACCCTTCCAGTCGTCCAGCAGCTTGATGATCTGGTCCTTCATTTCCCTCGGCGTAGTTTCCTTGCCGAAATACTTGCTCAGTTCCGCACCTGTCAAAATCACTTTGTCTACCTCCTTTTTGTCCTCCATCATAATGCCGTCGATCACATCCCCGTTGAGCAGCTTCTTTTCGTCCAGCTCACGCATACGCTTTGCCTGCGCCTGCGAAGGAGAGGACTGCTGGCTGTCAATGGCAACGGCGATATAGTTCTGGTTCTTTTTGCTGACATAGGAAAGCTCCACCGCCGTAGTAAAGCCCAGCTTTTTTTCATCCATCAGCTTCATCAGGTCGGGAACCAGTTCATTGAGCCGGATATACCGCTGCACCTGCTTGACCGCCATCTTATTGCGCTCGGCCACGATCTCGTTGGAGCGTTTGCCAGCGTCCTTCGGGTCAATCTGGCCCGAAGTGCGGGAGCCCTGGTGCTTGATAGCTTCAAGCTGCATTTTCAAGGCTTTGGCCCGCTCACTGGGGAGGATTTCTTCACGCTGGTTGAGATTGTCCTCGACCATCTGGGTGATGGCTTCATCATCCGTCAGGTTTCGGACGATACAGGGCATATCCGCATATCCGGCAAGCTCGCTGGCTTTCTGGCGGCGGTGGCCGGACACGATCTCATAGCCGCCATCCTCACGGGGACGGACGATAGCGGGCTGGGTCACGCCCTTGTCCTTGACGCTGGACACCATAGCCCGCATTTCTTCATCATCCCGGACTTCAAAGGGATGGTTCTTGAAGGCGTGGAGCTCGTTCAGCTTGATATAGACGATCTGCTCCTTGCCCCGGCGTGGTGCATCCTTCGGTTTTTCGGGTTCCTTCGGAGCGGGAGCGGCCTGTACCGTTGGAGCCGTTTTTTTCTCCGGTTCCTTTTTGACCGCATTTTCCGGTTTCTGTGCGGGAGCTTTGGGCTTCGGGGTTGCGGCCTTGTCCTTATCTGCTTTCGGGGGACGGCCCCGGCGCTTCGGCTGTTCCGGCTCTTTGGGTTTTTCCTCCGCTTTCTTCGGAGCCTCCGGCTGCTTTTCCGGTTTCTCCGCTTTTGCCGGGTCAGGCTTTTCCCCGCCGGGAGCTGCCGCCCGTTCCTCGGCTTTCTTTTCCTTCATAATTTCAGCGAAGTTATAGACAGAAACCTGTGGGTTCTTTACCTCCGGTTCCGTCTTTTTTTCCGGCTCCGGGGAAACGGAAACCTTCTCCGGCTCTTTTGGGGGAGCGGGAGGCGTTTCCTTGCCCGGCCCGCTATCCGTTACCGGCTGTTCCGGCGTTTTTGTGGTTTTATCATCTGCCATAAGCATTTACCTCCTGTTTTTTGGCATGAAAAAAGGGGCTCAACTTTTCAGTCAAGCCCCCGTGGGAAGTTCCTCCTTTCTCCGCCATGATACAAAAATACCGCCCGTAGTCTCGTTTGGGCGGTACTTTGTGTAAGATTGGCAGTCCATTATTAAGTTTTTTATTATGTTTCCTTTGTACACCGTTGCAATAATATGTTTTTGCTTATTATTCTTATAATTGCTCATCTTTATATCCGGCGAAATCACTTCTGCTAATATTTTTACTTTTTTGCCTTTGTACGCAGCCCTAATATATGCTTTGCCTTCTTTTTTCGGTACTACCTCACCACTCTTTTTTATTTTTAATATTTTTTCATTTGAGCTGGACCACTTTATTTTTCTCCAATTATATTGAATTCTTTCTCCTCCTTGATATAACTCAGGAACAGAAAAATCTATAATATCGGATTCTGATAAACTTGACATCCCTGTATTTATGAAAGCTATCTGTTTTTCTTTAAATCGGATTGCACCAGTACGTTCTTTTTCCTCCTGAAGCCTTATGGCATCTCCTCTGATCTTCTCATTCGTAGGTTTATACGATCCATCCAGATCTTCTGTATCCCAGAACGGATCTTTTACCGGATGACACTTATTCGTATGAACCTTTTTTGCCTTCCCCTGTCACCTGAATTTTTGTATTCTTTTTTACTTCCCGTAAAATCTCCATTTGTCCAGCAGTATCATAAAGATTCTTATAAATAATTGCTTTTTCTGACTTTACACACATTGTAATCGGTGTATCGTAGGTTTTTACCCCTGTATAATATGTATATTCCTCTTCATCATCTGTATCTGATACTACCCTTCCGGCTACTGGCATCGGTGCAATCGGAATAGCAGTCATTATAATAACCAAAGCCAGAAATATTGATATAATTTTTTTCATTGATCATTTCCCCTTTTGAAAAATCCCCACCCTTTCAAGGGCAGGGATTACATTTATTTTGCTGTTAAACTTTCCATTCTTATTTATTCAAAGAAATCCGGATTCACAACCTTCAATTTCTTGGTTACCTTTGCGCCGTTTACCTCAACGGTGATAGAAACTGTGCCTTTCTTTAATCCTTTCACAACGACTGTATTTGCTCCATCTTTGTCCTTCTTATATTTCACAGTTGCAATCTTCGGATCCGAGCAGGTCACTTTCACCGTTCCGTTATACTGATAAGGTACCACATCAAACCAGTAAGTTGTTTTTTCACCCACACTAATATACTCAGTACCATCATCATATAACATTCCCCAGCCTTCAAAGTCAACATCCGTTGCTTCCGTGCTGTCCACAAGTCTTGCCTCAAAAGATCCAACATAATAGAATTTATCTGTTTTCAGATTTTTAGCGTAAAATGCAAAATACAGGGTTCCACGCTTTTTTACAGTATAAGTATTCTTTTTTGAATTATATGTCAGATATTCGTTATCATCTTCATAATTCGTATCATCAGATATTTCTCCATTCAGTTTTTTTAATGTTTCCTGCGCATCAACCGGTTCTGTATTATAAACAAGTCTCCAATATCCTACCGTTGTTTCCAGAGGGATATCCGGATACATCTGTGCCTCTTCCTCTGTCAACCATGCATCATCTGGTGATGACAATTGATACGTTTTTCCTACCACCCATGTAACTTTTTCATGTAAAATTTTTGTACTGACAAGTGTAAATTGAATCGTTCCGACTGTTCTTGTCTTTTTCTTGTATGTTTCTTTTACTTTGACCTTGGCATACTGATTGTCTTTACCCTTAACGTATGTTATCTTTCCACTTTTTGTAACCTTGATTTTTTTGGTATTGCAAGAATAAAATGTGTATTTTGCCTTTTTATTTCTATTAACAATTGCATCCTTTACCGAAATCTGATAAGGCTTCTTTTCATAATATCCTTCCTGCGTGGATAACGCCAAATCCCCATACGCATACATGTATGCGATTGTTGCTTTCTTTTCTTTTTTTGCTGCCTGCGCATTTACTGGTGTTACAACGATGCCTGTTACAATCATTGCAAATGCAAGTAACAACGCAAGCATATTTTTGCCCTTTTTTGATTTCATTTTCACATATATCCTCCTTTTGAATATAATACTTTTGCACTACATTTTATGCTTGTTTTTATAATATGTCAATAACAGCAAGTAATAAGTATTTATGATATATCTTACATTTCAAATCTATATTAAAATAGAGTAAAGGAGGGGTACATATGTTTAAGCTAAAAGCCGACTATACAGAGTATGAGAATAAATCACTTCGTCTTCCCAAAGATTTAATTGATCAGGTACAGAATCTTGCCAACGAGAATAATATGTCTTTTAACAAAGTTGTCATTCAGTGCATTGAATATGCACTAGGAGATATGGAATCTTCTGACTAATTTTCAAAATAAAAGAAACGATGTATGTTTTTTTACATACATCGCTTTCTTTTTACATTACCAAATTATTACAAGATCACGATTGGAAAAATATTTCTTATTCAATTCCACTTTGAACCATCCGGTTATTCCCGATGCGGTCGTTGCTTTCAGAAATACATTCTTGCCCTTCGCATAAGCTTTTGTGAAACAAATTTTTTCTCCCTTTTTTATATCAGAAATCTTAGTTTTCATATTATAAGAATTATACAAAGTAATACTCCTCTTCAACCCCAAATATGGATGCGCTGTGCTATCATCAGAGCCATACGATACAATATCATAAATTGAAGACTCTCTCTTAAACTTTCCCCGATTATAAATCACATTGTACTTTGTTTTCACACACCCAAGCGCACTGGAATTCCAATTCGACTCAACCAAAAGACGATTTTTCTCTTGTTTTGCCGTAAGCCATATGGCATATTTTCCCCCATACTCATTTGGTAAAACCGTTTTTTGCAAATCGTAAATTTTTTTCAGCTTTCCGTTTTTATATTTGTAAAATGAAAAATAACTTGTTATATCATTATAATCCATCATTTTCAGGCACAAATATGTATTGTTATCAAATGTGTATGTTTTTAAACTTGCATCTGTATAAAATTCTTTTTTTGTAAGTACCTTTTTACCATTAATCAATATGGACAAATGATCACTCTCGTTTTTCTTTATGAAGCGAACATTTTCATACTTTCCATCATTATTCAAATCCATATTGGTGCCGCTGAGTTTTTTGATCTGGTGTCTGACGGTGTCAAGATATGAAAGTTCGTACCAATCAAATGACTTTACTTTTTTAGATTTCGAACTTCCCTCTGCTGCACTTAACTTTTCAAAAAATTTTTTTTCTGAAACAGATTTTAAATCACCATACCACTCTATATTCTCAGAAAACTTTTGCTGTATTTTATTTTTAGGTACATATGCATAATCTTCCCCAAGAGAATAACCAAAAAAAATCCATTTTAATTTTCCTTTTTTCAATTTTGCAACTGCAACATCAGCTCCCTTTCCTACTGAAGTAAATGATATTTTTCCCTGTTTCGGTACATATTTAAGCAGAGTCACAATTTCATTCTGATAATTCTTATAAACTTTTCCTTTATAATATGATAATAAAACAACTTTCCCATTATTCAGATCCACATAAACTTCAGGAATATTGTCATTATCCAGATATATCAGTTTCGCTTTTAAATCCGAACTATATTGCTTCAAAACCTCTTCATACGCTTCGCCCCATGTTTTCTTTCCCTGTGCCTTTACCTCGCTCGGCAAAATTGTAATGACCATTGCCAATATCAGGCAGAGACAGATGATTCTCTTTTGTCTTTTCATTTTCATTTCTCCATCTTTAAACATCTTAATTTTCTTTGCTTTAATTTTCCAGCTCTGAATAAAAGTAAATTGGCAAAGTTTTTCTTCTCTGCCAATTCACATGATCTACTTATTTTACGTTCACAACAATTTTCTTTACGGCCTTCTTTATCTTCGCATTACCAGTTGCAATTACAGCCACTTCATAAGTTCCCTTTGGTGTTCCCTTTTTCAGACATACCTTACCTGTTGAAGAAACAGAAAGATACTTTTTCCCTTTTGTTACACGGTACACCAACCGACTTTTTGCTTTTGCCTTAATATTAAATGTAATTTTTTTATTCTTTAAAGTTGATGCCTTGTAATTTTTCTTTGATACCTTGGTTGTGATCGTTTGTGTTTTCTTTTTCGTTTCCAATACCGGATAAGACGAAGTTCCTTGATATTTCCACGATTTCCATGTTGGTTGCGTTGAGGCATTTTTGTTTAACAACTTTAAAAATGCCTGTGATTGCATTTCAGAAGCCGAAAATGCCTGATTGTCTTTTTCCACTATGCTGACATCCGGATAATTAATTGCAATGCCATTCTTAGATGCATTCTCAAAAACATAATAACAGTTTCCTATTGCACTTCTCTCTTCAAGATAACCAGCAAGCCCACAACTTGCATTTCCTGAATTATAACAATTCTTTATAACAACGTTATCTCCAGTTAACACCAGTCCACCACTTGCATCTTCATCTAATGCCTGAATATCTCCCGTATTATAAGAATTACATATCATTCCATTACAAATGTATGAAGCAATTCCTGCCACTGCTCCACCTGAGATCAAGGCAGAATTTGAGCAGTTTATAATATCAGCCCTTCCATATCCTAAAATTCCTCCTACACTACAATAATCGCTTGCTGTAACTGAGCCACCAACAACATGACAATTATCAATGGTTACTTTTTCCCATACTTTATTGTTAATTACGGTATCTCCTACAATTCCTCCGGTTCCTCTAGAATATATCCCTTCTGGATGCGTAAACGAGCAATTTTTTAAAACAAGATTTTTTACTACTGTTCCATCTCCTAAACGTGAAAAGAAACCGTCTCCCATGCATTCAATATTGCTTACGCTATGTCCGGCACCATCAAACGTTCCTTTAAAAATAAGCTCCATATTTCCTACCGTTGTTCCAATTGAATTAAAATTATTGACAGAACCATCGTATACAATATCCTTTGTAAGCTTTACTACATATCCTTCATAACTGTTTCCTGAATTCACTCTTCGCGAAAATTCATTCAATTCCCACACTGATCCAATCTTATAGACCTTCGCCGCAGCCTGCACATTCGATATTGGTACAACAACTGAAATTGCCATCACCATTGCCAATATTCCACTTAGTAATTTCTTTTTCATAGGTAAATCTCCTTTTCTTTATTGTATTTTTTTACTTTCTTTTTCACTTATCATATTTTCCATTACACCAACAGAACTGCACATCACTATCGATCAGCCGGTTTTCTTTACCACCGGTGTACAAATACAATTTTGATCCTTCACCGTCTTCATTCCCTGCCAAATACAGGATGCATTTTGAATCAATGTAAATATGACTGACTTCAATTAATTTGCTTTCAATTGGCTGTATATGTAAATTTTTATCTGCCAGCGAAAAAACATCCTTTCCATTGGATTGATCATCTAATAAATACATTCCATCCGGCTGTTGTTCTACACCTAAAGCATTTTCGAAGATGACACTGCTCTTTCCATTGGAATATTTGCAGTAATTTCCATTTTCATAGTAATACAGATCGTTTCCTTCCCATGAACATAAACCCAAATTTGTATTCTTGGCCGTAAAATCTGTTTTTTTCAATCCATCGGATGTCTTTTCAAACATCATGAGTTGATTGTTTCCATCCTCTGTTCCATCGCCTACTGATATTACATACCATTTTCCATCCTCTGATGTTTTTATACCTCCCGTCTCTATTGTCTCCCCGGAAGATATTTCACTCAGCTCCTGATTGACTCCATCAACATATGCATATGCCTTGAATTCCGGTGGCTGTTCTTTCATTCTTTCTTCCAACTCAGATACCGTTGTAATCTCATCAATCCCACAAATTTTTTGGTCAAGATTTACTTTCTGATAAATGCATATCTTATTTTTTGCATCATACGCAGCTGATACAACCCCCTCTGCAACTAAATTTTCCCCGCTATCTTTATCACTACAATACAGATCACGTAATCTATTATTTCCACCATAAATTGTTTTTCTTAATTCCTTCCTTAGATACTCAATATCTGATTCATCATTATAATCATCGTCTTCTTCGTCTCCATAATCGTAGCCATCGTTGTCACCATAATCATAACCATCGTCTTCACCATAATCATAACCGTCGTCGCCATAATCATAATCATCGCCACCATAATTATAATCTTCGTCGTCATCGTCATCTTCGTCGTCGTCATCTTCGTCGTCATCTTCGTCGTCACCATAATCATTTTCGTCATAACTCTCATTGTCATAATTACTTTCATACTCTGCATATGGATCTTCGACAAAATCATAATAACTTATATCCTGTTCTCGATCTTTAAAAAAAATGATGATTCCGTCTGTATTATCAATTGCACTGAAAGCATCAGTAATTCCTGGCTGGTGATAACCCCCATCTCCATCTCCATCTCCATTTTCATTTACATGCATAGCCAACGGCACCAGATCATTACCATCTTTTGTCCAATAATAATTCTTATAGGTGTCATCCTCCTTTAATGTATATGTAATTCCATCTTTATCTGGCCACTGACCAATGTCTGCCTCTTTCGGTATATTCGTTTCGCTACTATTTCCAGATTTCAAGTCATATTTCAGATAATTTTCCTTATCTTCCTGTTTGTATAATAAATATGTACCTTCTATAACTCCATTTGCACTAAAAGATGCATCTTTCGCCAGCAATTTATTTTCTTTCCCGTTATAAAGATATACTCCATGATCTTTTTTGTTTTCATATACCAGTGTATCCGTATCTACCAGCTTAAACTTAACATCGCATGACAGATCATCCCTTGACAGATCCGAGGAAACAATCTTAAGATTCTTTTTATTCTTCTCCTCACTAAAAGTCAGCTTTCCAACATCCACCTGATACAGATTTTTCGCCTTGTCTGTATCATTATAAAAATATAAATATTTACCATCCCCTGTATATGCATAAGTAAATTCACTGTCTGCATTCCCACTGTCATAAATCAGAGCCGGTTCCTTATCTTCCTTTAAGTCAGCATAATAAAGTCCGCCATTTTTTTGATAAATAATCTTATTTTTTACATCTTCTGCTACATAATCAGATGTTTTTGAAGTTCCCTTAGATTTAAAACTGCAACCGGTAGTTGTCATGCCTAGCGTCACCGCCACAGCTACTGTTGCGCCTACAACCCAAAATTTCTTTTTTCTTTTCACAACCATTTTCTCCTTTGTATTTATACTCTTTTTATAATATATATTATATTATCTTTTATAATGCAGTGTCAATATCTCAACCATATCGCCTTTATCTGGCTTTTATTTCCTGCTTTTCATCCGCAATCTGTTTTCCGGTCGCATCCATATGATAATTTTCCCTCATAATCAACTCCGAAATCGGTACAATCGTATACCCCTGGTCTTCAAGATTCGTCAGCATGGTATCCAACGCATCCGCCGTGTATTTTGCTCCATTATGGCAGAGAATGATAGCTCCCGGTCCAAGTGCCTTGTGGTTACATACGGTGTCAATGATCGAATCCACACCGTAATCTTTCCAGTCCAGACTGTCGACGGACCATTGGATTGGATAATAATTGAGTGCATATGCCGTCTTAACCACATCATTGTCATATGCGCCATATGGTGGCCGGAAGAGAAACATCTCATATCCGGTAAGTTCCTTCACTTTGTCATGCACACTCTTTAGCTCACTTTCTTTTTCCGACTGGGAAATGGTTGTCATATCATAGTGATGCTCACTGTGATTGCCCAGATCATGCCCGCGCTTTACCAGTTCTTTCACACAATCCGGATTGTCCGTAACCCATCCGCCCGTCATAAAAAATGTCACCTTTACCTTATGTTTATCAAGTGTGTCCATAATGCGCGGAAAATCCTCCGCTCCCCAGGCGGCATCAAAGCTGAGCGCCACTTTCTTTTCCGTTGTGTCCACACAATAGATAGGCAACTCCCGGTCTCCCACTTTTGCGCTTGTAACCACGGTCTTTGTCGCCTTATACGAAATTACCATTAGACAGACAAAAAGAGCCACGGCAAGGATTCCATACCCGTTTCGTTGCCCTGACTCTTCTTTTTGTTTTTTATGTATTGTTTTTGACATATATACTCCACAAAATTTTCTTTGTAGAGTATATTCTGTCTTTCCTGATTTTAAAACTATTTTTGATTATTCAATTGTAATTGTAGTCTCTCCATCCGGAATACCTTCTGAGGTAACTAATACGGTATGCTGACCTGGTGTAAGATTTTTAGCATCGATATCAACAATGAACCAGCCATCACCATTCATTCCTGTAGAATCCAGAGGTTTAACCTCTACACCATCAATTTTAACAACATACGCATTTCCATCCAGTTTTGGTGTACAGAACAGGCTGAGAATTCCATCACTTACCATATAAACATCGTCTCCGTCTCTGTCAATAAACATTCCATTTGTTTTTACACCCTCAAATTTAAATGTCTTTGTAACTGTTTTATATCCTTTCTTCTGGATTGCAAATGTATGCTTTCCTTCTGTAAGTTTCTTGGAGAATGTAATTACTGCATAAACATCTCCATCCTCAGTATTTGTCCAGCTTGTGTAACTCTTTTTACCAAGTTTCTTTCCATCCAGAACATAAGTAGCATCTTTAATTGCTTTTCCCGGATAGGTAATAACATCTCCGCCTGTCGGCACATAAATATCCTTTGCAGTAAATCCGAAAGACTTTGCAGCTTTTACTGTAACTTTGCACTTATATGCTGTCTTTGTTTTATTATCTTTTGCAGTAATTGTACAAGTACCTTTCTTCACACCTGTTACAAGACCAGTTTTACTTACCTTGGCAACTTTCTTATTGGATGAGCCCCATGTAACAGACTTTACCTTTGCTTTCAGCTGAACGGTTTCTCCAGCATAAATAGAAGCTGTCGCTTTGTTGAGTTTACCTGCTGCCTGTGCCGGTGTCACCATAACACATGTCAAAACCATTGCAAATGCAAGCACCATGGTAACTACTTTTTTAAAGTTGTTCATAATCTGTTCCTCCTTGAAATATTTAATATTTTATAGGACTATCGTACTACTTTTTATATTATAGTGCAAGTATATATGTATTATCTTTATAATATATATTAAACATATGCATTCTCAAACAGAACAGATAAAAATAATGGGATGTGACAAATCACATCCCACTACGCAGCTATAAACTTACAGCAATTCGCTTTACATATTTAATTCGTCGGATTTTTCGATAAAATCTACGACAACTTCGATCGACTGCAGCGCAGCCTTCTCTGCAAATGTCTGGTAATCCATCGCTCCGCCCTCTCCATCGGAAATAGAACGAAGGATTGCAAACGGCACTTCATTCACATAGCATACATGTCCGATACTTCCACCTTCCATCTCACATGCGATCGCATTGAAACGCTCATGCAGCAACGCTTTCTGGGTTGGCTTATGAATAAAGAGATCACCGGTCGCAATCGTACCGACTTTGTATTTGATGCCTTTTTCCATCAGGCATTCACACAGCAATTTTCTCATCTTGTCATCACTCGGCAGAAAAATCTGATCCAGTCCGGACAACAGACCGATTGGATCTCCCAGAGCGGAAGTGTTCATATCGTGCTGTACAACCTGATCTGCCACAGCCACATCCATGACACCAAGTTCCTTGCACAAGGTACCGCCCACACCGATATTGATCACACAGTCTACATTATATTTTAAGATCATCGCCTCCGCACAGATTGCCGCAAATACCTTTCCGATACCGCATACTGCAGCTACAACTTCTTTTCCTGCAATCGTTCCGCTGACATATGTCACACCGGAATATACCTCTGTCTGAATATTTTCCATGGATTCTTTTAAAGTATCCACTTCCATCTGCATTGCACCAATTACACCAATTTTCATCTATACTTCTACTCCTTTTCTTTTACTGTGGATAAGTAAATTCCATATTTGTCTGTTCCTTCAAAGCCTCTAAATACTTCTTTGCCTCAATGCGCGCTGCTTCAAGGGAAAGATTCTCATAGTGACCACATTCAGCTGCAGAAGCCCCAAATACCGGTCCCTCATGGTCGATTGTCTGCTGTAATACCTGCTTTGTCATCTCAAATACAGCTTTCGGACTCTGATTGTTCCGGACGAGAAGATAAAAGCCCGTCTGGCATCCCATTGGTCCAAAATAAATCACATCATCGCTCATCGCTGAGTTTCGGATATAGGTGGCAAACATATGCTCCAGGGAATGCATCGTTGCATTGTCCATATAATCTCCTGCATTCGGTTTGCGTGTGCGCAGGTCATAGGTGATGACATCCCCGTCTTCCCTTGAAATATAAAATCCCGGCACAAGAACATCATGATTGATTGTAAAACTTTTGATTCTGTCCATTTGTTTCTCCTTTAATTTCAACTTTTATTTCGTATTCATCTGTTCGGTAAACTGCTCCAGATAAGTTTCAAATACCGTAAGTGCATCCTCCACCGGCTGCGGTGTACTCATATCGACGCCTGCTGCCGCCAGCAGATCGATTGGATCTTTCGAACACCCTCCACACAGAAAGTTATTGACATAACAGTCAACCGCCGGCTTTCCTTCTTGAAGAATCTTCTTGGAAAAAGCCACCGCAGCAGAATATCCGGTCGCATACTGATAGACATAGAACGCTGTGTAAAAATGCGGAATACGCATCCACTCATAATCAATCTCCGGATCAATCACCATATCCGGTCCATAATATAATACATTCAGATCGTGATAAATCTGATTCAGTGACTCCATCGTCAGGGATTCCCCTTCTGCAACCTTTGCATGTACGATCTGCTCAAATTCTGCAAACATTGTCTGACGGAACAAGGTCGTACGAAAAGCTTCCAGATAATGATTCAGTATATACGTCTTCTTCTGCGCATCTGTCTCCGTTTCCAGAAGATAATGATTCAGCAGAGACTCGTTACAGGTCGATGCAACCTCCGCCACAAAGATCAGATAATCCGCATACGTAATCGGCTGTGTCTTATTGGAATAATAAGAATGAATGGCATGCCCCATCTCGTGTGCCAATGTAAATACACTCTCCAGATCATCCTGCTGGTTCAAAAGCACATATGGATGTGTACCATATGCCGCCCAAGAATATGCACCGCTTCTTTTGTTCTCATTCTCATATACATCGATCCATCCGTTGTCGAACCCTTCTTTGAGGATAGAAACGTATTCTTCTCCCATCGGTGCAAGTGCTTTGACCACTGTCTCTTTTGCTTCTTCATAGGTATATTTCTGTTCGACATCTTTTACCAGAGGCACATAAAGATCATACATGTGCAAATGCTCCACACCAAGGATCTTCTTTCGAAGTGCCATATACCGATGCATGGCCGGAAGATGTCTGTGTACTGCCTCTATCAGATTGTCATATACCGACTCCGGAATATTTCCATTGCTCAAGTGCATAGCACGCACACTCGGATACTTGCGCATTTTTGCATAAAAGCTCTCCTGTTTCAGATTACTGACAAAAATGGACGCAACCGTATTTCCCCATTTTGCATACGTGTTGTAGACCGCACGGAACACTTCTTTTCGAAGACTGCGATCCTTATCATTCATAAATTTAATGAAATTTCCATGTGTAATTGTAATCCGGTTACCTTCTACATCACGAACAGACGGGAATTTAATATCCGCATTGTTGAACATCGAATAGATATTCTGCGGGCCTACGGCAATCTCCCCGAGCTGTGCAAGAATATTTTCTTCTGCAGCAGATAATGTATGTTCTTTTTCGCGCTGGATCACTTCGATTTTGCGCCGGTACATTTCGAGCTTTGGTTCCTCTGTATAAAAGCGATTCAGATCATCCTCCGAAATTGCAAGGATTTCCGGTTCTGCAAAACTTATGGAAGATGCTGCTGCCACCCGGACAGAATCCGCCTTGGCCGCATATCCCTGATATTTTGCATCCGCAGTATCCTGATGATAGCTTTCATTCGCATACACATACACACGGGTCAGATGTTCATCCAACTCATCCATTTTTTCAAAATAGGAAAGCAAACGTTGAGCAGATGTTCCAAGTGTTCCTTTATATGCCGCAATCTCTTCTGCCAGTGCATATACCACGTCTACATCCTTCTCCCAGAGTTCGTCTGTGGCATACATATCTGTAAGTTTCCACTTGTACGCATCCGGAATATCCTGACGCTTGCGCAATGCCTTTTCTTCCATCTTCTTTCCTCACTCTCTAAACGATACAAGCAGGACCCGGATGGACCCTGCTTGCCATATAACATATTTTATTTCTTGATCAGAGTTCCCATTCCTCCGGAAATCTCTGCATCATCTTTATTTAATTTTGTGATCAGTACGGAACGGATTGCAGATTCCCCAATGAAATCAATTGCAGCCTCAATCTTTGGTTCCATCGTTCCTTCCTCAAACTGTCCTTCAGCGAGATATTTCTTTGCATCCGCAACAGAAAGTGTATCTAACTTTATCTCGTCCTCCTTGCCAAAGTTCAGGCAGACTTTGTCCACACTGGTAAGAATGACAAGCATGTCTGCATCCAGTTCCTCCGCAAGCTTTCCTGCTGCAAGATCCTTCTCAATGACTGCACTCGCACCCTGTAATTTATTATTCTGGGCGAGTACCGGAATACCGCCGCCACCACAGGCGATCACTACCTGATCCGCATCTGAAAGTGCTGAGATTGCGTCAATCTCAACGATATCCATTGGCTTTGGAGCTGCGACAACTCTGCGGAATCCATCTGCAACTTCCACAACATGGTTGCCTTTTTTTTCTTCTTCCTCAGCCTCTTCCTTTGTCATCACACGTCCGATGACTTTTGTCGGATGGTAAAAAGCCTCGTCATATGGATCAACAATCACCTGTGTCAATACAGTAGACACGGTCTTGTAAATGCCACGGTTCAATAATTCTGTACGGATTGCATTCTGTAAATCGTATCCGATATATCCCTGACTCATAGCAGAACATACAGAAGTCGGTGTCGCCGTATATTCCGGATAAAGGCGGCAGAATTCATTCATAGCGGTATGGATCATACCAACCTGTGGTCCATTACTGTGTGTGATAACCACCTGATAATCCTCACGGATAAAATCAGCCACTGCCTTTGCTGTACGTGCAGCAGCCTTCTGCTGCTCCGGTAATGTACTTCCTAACGCTTCATGCCCCAATGCAATTACAATTCTTTTTTTCTTCATATATCCTCCTTCTTATTCCTCACACATTTTGAACATCAGCTCATTGAAAGTCGCCTTCGGCGAGAGCTGACGCTATATGTGAGGTTTTCTTTAAAACCTCACACATTTAATCTTCTGCTTCAAGAAATAATTTTCGTGAAATAAAATTATAAGTTGTGACTAACATGGTAGATAATATTTTCGCCACAGCATAAAATATTCTAAATAATTCCACAGCAATCCACATGATCATCTGGTTGAGTGCCAGTCCCACAAGACTCAATGCCACAAAAATCGCCATCTCCTGGAACTTGCTTAAATCATCCTTGCCGTTGAACACAAACCGCATACTCAGTATATAATTTACCACAACGGATACCGTAAATGATATTGCGGAGGATGTAAAATAATGAAGCCCCGTACGTTCTGTCAGCAATATCATAAGTCCATAATCAATGCAAAAGCAAAGCGTCCCGACCAATCCGAATTTACAAAACTGCAATAACAGTTTTTTCACTCTTTTCATCATTGACTCCTGCGAAAAATAGATTGTCCTTTCGGACAATCTATTATATCGCATTTTATGAAATTTGTCTATTAGTTGCCTGACTGAGCGTCAAAAGTAACTTTTACAGTCTTTTCCTTATAACCGTCACCTAATCTCTGGAATGTGACTTTTCCTTTATCGCCGGCCTTGTAGTAAGCTAAGTTTTCTTTCAGCTGTGACATGCTCGTTACTGTCTTTCCATCGATTGCAGTAATGATATCTCCCTGACGGATACCAGCCTTCTCTGCTGCGGAACCTTCTACTACCTGATATACATAGACACCTTCCGGCATGTTGTATGCAGAAGCAATATCAGAAGAAATATCCTTTCCCTGGATTCCAAGGAAAGCACTCTGTGCCTGATCTACTTTTTCTTTTGTGATCAGCTGCTCAATAATCGGCATTGCATCGGACATTGGAATTGCATATCCGAATCCCTCAACACTTGTATCTGAATATTTTGCAGAGTTGATACCGATGACCTCACCCTGCGCATTCAGTAATGCACCACCACTGTTTCCAGGATTGATTGCGGCATTTGTCTGAATCATGTTGTTGTTTACGATGGTCTCTCCTGTCTGCTCATCCTGAACAGTTACCGTACGACCTAATGCACTGATAATTCCGTTTGTAACAGACTGTCCATAGCCAAGTGCATTACCAATAGCGATGACACCCTGACCAACTTCAAGGCTGTCAGAATCTTTGGAAATTGTTGCAACCTTGATAGCTTTTAATGTATCAGAATCAATACTCTTTAATGCAACTTTTACAACTGCCAGATCATCTGCAGAATCGGTACCTTTTACTTCACAGCTTACGGTCTTGTCATTACAGAACTGTACGGTAAGTGATTCTGCATCTGCGACTACGTGGTTATTCGTTGCAATATAAAGATACTTGTCATCCTGCTTTACAATGATACCGGAACCGCAGCTCTCGCTGTCTTTTTCCTGAACACCCCACATTGTCTGGTAGGAGACTTTTCCGGTATTTGTAATTGCCACGATACTTGGCATTGCCTCTTTTGCAATTGCGGATACATCTGACAAATCTGCCGCACTTCCGGTAGATGTCTGCTGTACACTCTTGCTGCTGTTGCTGTCACTCTTCTTAGAAGAATCAGATGAATCATTTCCTGCTTTTGTAGAACTTTCAATTCCAAGTGCCTTTGTTCCGATATAGCTTGTTCCGGTAAAAGTACCGCCTGCTACCAGACCAAAGATAACTGCAATGGCTGCACATTTACCAAGTGTCTTTCCAAAGCCGCCACTCTTTTTAGCTTTCTTCGGTTTCTTGCCCATGTTTGGCTGCTGGTATGGATTGTAGGCATTCTGTTGTCCGTTGTACGGGTTATATGCTGTGCCGTAAGCACTTCCCTGATTGGTTCCATATGCATTTCCCTGATTGGTATTTGTACCGTATGCACTGCTTGAATTTGTACCATACGCACTTCCTGTATTGTTATTTGTTGTGTTGTTCTGGTTTGTATTATTCTCATTCATATTATTGTAATAGTTGTTATCCATAATGAAGAACTCCTTTCTTGTTTTCTAAGGAGAATTCTAACCGTATTGTGTGTTCAAATTGTGACAGAATTTTGTAAAAAGTGTTATAACTGTCGAAATACCGTCTTAAATTGCGATTCCGTTTTTCTTTAAAAGTTCTCTCGCAGAATCAACCGAATCTGTTCCCGTAGCATTTTTTACCGGTGCGAACTCTCTGTCACGTTCTACTTCAAACGCCAGACAATTATCCATCATATAAACCATATCCAGAATCAGTGTCTCAAATTTGTATGCGTTCGGTTCCTCCGGTTTGCACATTTGTCCACTTTCATCCAGATACGGCACCTTCTTTTCCACAATATGAAGCGGAAGATTCGATCCTGCAATCTCATTCAGTTTATCCACACGGAACAAATAATTCAAAATAACGCCGAATCCGTATAATAAGGTTCCATTCTCATCCCTTGCCTCTGCCATCTCGTCTGTGAGCTCATAATATTCCACAATCGAAGGCTTTCCATTCTCAAGGCACATTGCACCGACACGTTCATGTGGGGAAACTTTGCGCACGACTTTTGACCCGCATACACGTCCGGAAAGAATCGTTGCACCGACAAATACCGGATCTGCAATTCTCTGCAGTACATTGTCAACGGCAAATACATTAAGCCATTCCACACCTCTTTTTCGTATATCCTGGTCCAGTCCTGCACGAAGCAGTGACTTATACCAGCCGCCATTTCCATTTGGTGACATTGCCAGCGAATCTTCTGCTTCTCTCAACACATTTCCTTCAAAATCAACTGCCGGAACCATCTCCTGTACGAAAAATTTCACATAATCTTTGTTATAGCCAAAATAATTATGTTCTTCGAAAAAAGCTCTGGTCTGTTCATCATTCTTATCACTTGTCATAATATAAAGTGGTATCCATGCACCTGCTTCGTTCGTGACATCCATAAGATTTGCAATCAGCTGTTCAAAAATATAAAGTGTACGATTCACACCAATATTAAACATTCCCTTTGCCTTATCAAAGCCCAGACGTGTTCCCTGGCCTCCCGCCAGCAAAATCGCTCCGACTTTCCCTGCCCGGATTGCATCCAGTCCGGCCTTACGGAATTCGGTCTCTCTCTGTTTAATCTCTGAAATTTCAGTAGCTTTGAGTGGTTCAAATGTCCCCCTCTCATGCTTTTTCCGGTGAATCAGATCCAGATAAGACCAGTCCATATCCTTCAATTGTTTTTCTAACTTCTGTGGTATCTCCTGATTAACTAACTTTCCCAGATATTTCTGGTTCGTCTCCTGGATTTTCTTAGCAATCTCTTCTTTCATAAATAACTTCCTCGCATTTCTGGTTTGTGTATTCACATTCTTAGAACTTTCGTACTATTTCAACTGTAAAAAATGGAAGTAGACCAATCACTGATTGGCCTACTTCATTAATTATTTTACTGATTCCCCTCTGTGCTTTTCTGAATCTTATCCGTTCCGGTAGCACCTGCCGTCTCATTATAATCCGATGTATTGATCAATGCAGAATCCTTTGTAATTCCTGTCTGACTTACAATCGTATCACTGATTGCCTGAACCGTCTGTGAAGGTACATACGTATTATCATCGAACAAATACTTGTGAAGCTGCGTAACATTCGTCACAAGATCTGCAGGGATAACCGTGTCACCCGTTGCAGAAAGTGCCTCTGTCGTAAGATTGAACGGGAATCCCGTCGTACTCTCAACCTTATAAGAAGTCACATCCTTTGCCAGTGACAAGATCTGTCCGATCGATAATGTTGTCGAAATATCGTCCATTACGGAATTACAAATGCTTGTCAATGTCGCAATATCTGCTTTCTTTGCTTTCTCTAAGATTGCCTGCAATACAATTCTCTGACGGGATGCACGTTTGAAGTCATCTCCTGCCAGCTTACGTATACGGGCGTATGTGGTCGCCTGCGTTCCATCCAGATGAACCAGTCCATACTGGGTAACATCCGGCGTCATCTTTCCGGTTACCTTATCGACATCTTTCTTATACTTATTGATCTGTTGCATCTCACCCTGTGTGATCTCCAGATCCAGTCCTCCAAGATTGTCAATCACCTCAACCATAGCTGCCCAATCAACGCAGACATATTCCTTGATATCCAGATCAAGATTGGAATTCAACATCTGTACAGCCTGCTTTGCGCCTCCATTGGCATATGCTGCATTTGCCTTGCGGTATAAACCACCGCCGATGCTCAAATAAGAATCTCGATAAACAGATACCAGCTTTACATCCTTTGTCTTGTTATTAATGCTTGCAATCATAATAACATCGGAGTTACCGCCTTCATACTTATTCTTGCTTCGGTTGTCCAGTCCGAACAGTGCTATGTTGGTATATCCTTCCAGTGATAACAACGTATCATCACTTAAGTCATCGTTGATTCCTGCTTCGGATTCGTCCATCTGCTCATAATCCACTTTGTTCATCATACTGACAAAATATGCTGCAAGCAATAAGATTGCAAGGAGCAGTATTTCAAAGATAAAAAGCACAATCTTTCTGCTTTTCTTCTTCTTTCTTTTTTTACGTCTATTGTTTGCCATAATCCTAACCCTTTTGCCTATTATGTATATACAGCCAGGCGTCCGCGTAGCTGCCGCGCTCTTCCTCTGACATGGCCGTATATTTTTCCAGGTCAAGATTGGTCAGCCGCATCTGTTCATTTCCGCACTGATGGCATTCTACATCCTTGCGTCGGCTCACCATTCGCATCCAGCCACACTGCGGACAAATGTATATTTTCATCATAATAACTACCGCTTATTCAAATTTTTTCAAAACCTCAGCTTTTAATTCTTCCAATGTCTTATCTGCTCCTTCCAGAGAAGTGCCTTTTACTCCGACATAGAATTTAATCTTTGGTTCTGTTCCGGATGGGCGCACACAGCACCATGCATCGTTGGAAAGTTCAAAATACAGTACGTTTGAAGATGGAAGTCCTGTTGCAGTCACTTCTCCTGTCTTCATATCTTTGCGCGTATCTGCTTTATAGTCACGTACCGCAAGCACATCGAAATCACCAAGCTTCTCCGGTGCATTGTTTCTCGCACGGTTCATGATCTCCTGAATCTGTGCTGCTCCGTCAATACCCTTTAAGGTCATGGTTGCGATACCTTCTCTGTAGTATCCGTATTTTTCATACATTTCAATCATGCCATCCCAAAGTGTCTTACCCTGTGATTTATAATAAGCTGCCACTTCACAAAGCATACATACCGCTGCAGGTGCATCTTTGTCTCTGGCATAGGTTCCAGGAAGACATCCGTAGCTTTCCTCAAAACCGAAGACATAATTCTTGTCTCCTGCCTTCTCATATTTGAGCATCTGCTCACCAATATATTTGAATCCGGTAAGTACTTCTACCAGTTCTACACCATATGCTGCCGCAATTGCTTTCGCCATATCAGTAGAAACAATAGACTCAACCAATACCGGGTTCTCCGGCATCGTTCCATTTGCATGTTTCTGACCCAGAATATATTCTGCAATCAGCATTGCTGACATATTTCCGGTAAATGTAACGTACTCTCCTGTCTTTGTATCTTTGCAATACACACCAAGACGATCTGCATCCGGGTCTGTGGCAAGTACAATATCTGCATCCTTTTCTTTTGCAAGTTTTAATGCAAGTTCCCATGCATCCGGGTTCTCCGGATTCGGGTATGGTGCAGTTGGAAAATGTCCGTCTGCTACTGCCTGCTGTGGCTCAATGTATACATTTTCAAATCCCATATCCTTCAGCACACGCTTAACCGGCTCAAGTCCTGTACCATGAAGTGGTGTGTATACGATCTTGATGTCTTTTGCCATCTGCTTAATGATTTCCGGATGAATGGACAGATTACGAAGCTGTGCAAAATACTTCTCATCCACATCATCTGAAATTACTTCATACAGACCAGCCTTGACTGCTTCTTCTTTCGCCATAGTCTTTACCATATCAAAAGAAGTTACCTTGCCAACCTCATCCATAATACTGGTGTCGTGTGGTGGTGTTACCTGCGCACCGTCCTCCCAGTATACCTTGTATCCATTATACTCTCTCGGATTGTGGCTTGCTGTAATTACGATACCTGCAATACAGCCAAGTTCCCTTACAGCAAAAGAAAGTTCCGGAACCGGACGAAGGCTTTTGAAAACATAAGCCTTGATTCCATTTGCTGCAAGACACAATGCTGCTGCATCCGTAAATTCATCTGCCATCAGACGGGAATCATGGGCAATTGCAACTCCCTTATTCTGTCCGTTCTGTGACAGAATATAATTTGCAAGTCCCTGTGTTGCCTGGCGTACTGTGTATATATTCATACGATTGGTTCCTGCTCCGATCACACCACGAAGTCCGGCAGTACCAAACTCTAATGTGCGGTAGAAACGATCCTCAATTTCTTTTTCATCTCCGGCAATTGCCTTAAGCTCTGCCTTAGTTGCGTCATCAAAGTAGGCATCTGTGCACCACTTTTCATACTCTTTCTTATAATCCATAGACCAATTTTCCTCCTAAATTGTTCATTGTCACACCTTAATTATTCTAGCACACTATCCCTCGTTTGGAAAGTTTTTACACAAAATATTAGAATCTCTTAAGAATTTGTTCAGTTCCTGTTTTGCTGTTTCATAATCTTTAAAAAGAATTCCATGGATGCCAACGACCTCTGCTCCATTCACATTTTCCTGCCGGTCATCAATAAATACGCTCTCTTCCGGTTCCAGCCAGTTCTCATCACAAAGGTAATTGTAAATAGCAGGATCCGGTTTCATTTTCTTAATTGTATAGGACATGACCACATCATCCATCAACGGCAGAAATGCGAGCTTATCCTTCGTCTGATTGTACATATTCTCTGCATAATTCGAGATAATGTACACATGATACCCTCTGGCTTTCAGATCCAGTATCCATTCCATGGCATACGGCATAAGTTCCACCGTCTCACCGACCGTCTGATGAATTTTCGTGATTTCCTCCGCATATTCCGGTGCCCCTGCAATAAATTTCTGTAAAAATTCCTCCGGAGTGCCAAGTCCCTGATCCGACTCATCCCACAGTTTATTCTGAAACATTGCCTGGTTGATGGCCGCCTTCGCTTTTTCATCCAGTCCCAGTCTGTCCATATAGGCATCCGGCTCGTATGATACCAGTACTTTTCCAATATCGAATATAATATTACGAATCATTATTCCAACTCCTTATCCACCAGCCATTCCTTACCGCCTTCTTTTTTGCCAAGGAAAATGGTCGGTTTTACTTTCTCTCCATGAAAATCCGATCCGGCAGTCTCCACCAGATGATACTTTTGCGCAAGCGCATGATACTCGCAGATCTGCTCCGGTGTATGCGTGCTGTAATAAGTCTCGATTCCGGACAGTCCAAGCGATGTGAGCTTACGAATTTCTTCTTCCATTGCCTCTCCGGTCTTCTTTAACGATACCGGATGCGCAAGGACCGCTACACCTCCCGCCTTTCGAATCATTGATATTCCCTGTCTGGCGGATGGTTTTTTCCGTTCAATCTTTGAGAATTCTTCTGTTGCAAGATATTTGTCAAATGCTTCTTTCACACTGGAAACATAGCCCTTTTCAACCATTACACGGGCAAAATGCGGTCTTCCGATCACATCTGATCCGGCTTTTTCTGCCACTTCTTCCATCGTAACATCCACACCTTGATCCGCAAGAAATGTAATAATCTTCTCATTTCTTGTGCTGCGCTCCTGCACCATTTCCTCACAAAAAGCTTTTAGTTCCCGGTCATGTATATCAATTCCATAGCCAAGCATGTGCAGTTCATTTTCATGCTCAATACTCAGCTCAATCCCCGGAATACAAATAATACCACATTCTTTTGCTGTCCCCGCGGCTTCTTCCACACCACCAATCGAGTCGTGATCCGTCAAAGCCATAATCGCAATACCTGCGTCTTTCACTTTTCGCACCAATTCTGTCGGCGTGTACTGTCCATCCGATGCGGTCGAATGCATATGCATGTCAATTCTCATTGTCTGTCCTCCTGAAGTTGACATAATTGTCTTTGCTCTATTATACAGGAAATGTCAAGCGATGCGCCAGTATAAATTCATCAGCTTAAAAAGCACAAAAAAAGTGCTGCATCGTACCTTCCCGGTATCAACACAGCACCTTTTCTTATAACAGTCTTTCGTATACATCTTTTCTCCTAACAATAAAGCTGAAATGTCTGATTCTCCTCCAGCTGCTGTCCCTTTAATTGCTCCTGCAGAATCTGCTCAAACGAAGAACGTTTTGTCTTGTTCTGACGCGGCTGCTGATGATTCGGCGAATCATATGCAATCTCCTGGGATAAGGTCACTGGAAATACCTGATAAACACGTTCGATTCTTGCGGTAACGCACCTTCTTTCTGTTTGATTTGTTTCCTTCTATTATATTTATCGGACAATTATTAAATTTATTTAGTTTTTTCAGATTTTTCATCATATAAATGTCTTCCAAAACTAAAACAGCGGAGTCTCGCGACTCCGCTATCTATCATATTTATAATTTTAATAAATTGTACTATATGCTACTGTTACTACTTTATAATGATCATACGCATCTCCATAATAATATGTACCAGCTTTTACACTTCCTGTATCCATTTTTCCAGCTTTTAAGTACTCATAATCTTTTGTCAGACCGATTACCTGATTATTGGAATCATATATCAAAACATAATGTGTTACATATGCACTATCTTTTTTCTGTGTATTTTTTGTTTTGAATACAATTTCTAAAATACCATTTCCACCATCTTTTTCAGTCTTTGAAGTTTTAATTTTTGAAGTCACATTTTTATATTTAGCCATCAGACTTCTGCTGTCACCCACTACTTTTGCAGAACATTTTGCAGCGTCCACAGTATAGTTATAATTGTCATAATAAATCTTATCATAAACAGTTTTTCCAGCAACAACATCGCTAACAGTCGTTGTATCCGTCTTAAATGTTGCCCCCTGATCATTTTTAAGAACATAGTCTACTGCAATTTGGGTAAATGTCTGCTTTGTATTATTTTTTACCGTAAGCAGCATATAACCCTTTCCCATATCTGTAAGTTTTACTGTAATATCCAGTTTCTTTACTGTAATCACATACTTGAATGATCCACGATTTGTCTTAACAGAAACTGTTGCCTTACCTGATTTTTTTGCTGTTATAACGGCTTTGCCGCTCTTCTTTTTTACAGATGCCACTGACTTCTTTGATGAAGAAACTGACTTAATTGTCCCATAAAAAGCAGTTATTTCGACTGTTTCTCCTTTGTACAGTGTCATTTTTTCTGTCTTTGTAGCTGCTTCTGCCGTCACTGGAGGAATGATGGTAATCAGCATTGCGAGTGCGAGACATGCACATAATAACTTTTTCATAACCTTGTTCATTGAAATAAATTCTCCTTTCACTTGTTGACACGGACTTTACAATCGTAAGTCTTTGTGCCGATCTTCATAATAATCGTTGTGACACCGGCTCCCTTTGCGGTTACCTTGCCACTTTTTGTTACCGTAGCAACCTTCTTATTTGTGCTGCTCCATGTAACGGTCTTTGTGTTTCCAAGAGCTTTGAACGTTCCTTTTCCTCCCACAGATAACGTCATAGTGCTCTTGTTTATAGCAACGCCCAATCCAGTCGTCGTGTAATTCTTATGCACACCGGAAACTGATTCGATGGTTGATGCAGTGTATGTCTTTCCTGCAATGACCACAGAATTTTCCATGTGCTTCTTTCCCATTATCACTTTGACTTTCAGGCCGTAATGCTCGAGAATATTTTTATATGCATTCGCATATCCGGTATAGTTGGAAACGCCGGTCTCCAACGCCGTCTTTGCCGATACGGAAGTACCCGTCGGTTTTATATTCGCCTTGATCCATTTATTGGCGGCCACTACTTTCTCATAATCACTGAGATCCGTAGTAACGTAATTATCCCACACAATCTGTAGCACATTTCCGGAAGTCCGGCTCACCACCTTAAATGGATAGGTATATGTCTTTCCATTGATTTTTGCAGTAATTTTTGTATTACCAGCTTTTTTGGCGGTAACTGTTCCATTTTTGCTTACGGTGGCAACTTTCTTGTTCGAACTTGCCCAGGTAATTGTTTTGGAATTGTTGCATACACGAATTTGTTTCTTTTCTCCCACAAACATATTCATTCCGCCGGTGCGAATGGATAATGCAGTAGAATTTGAATAATTGATATTGTTCGCAATCGCATATTTTTCGGCAGCCGATCCATACGGTGCCACGATTGTAAGTTTTGATATATCACATCCCTGAAAAGCATTCTTTCCAATCGATTTCACACTTGCTGGAATCTCTATGCGATATAACTGTGTCTGTCCCTTAAACGCTTCTTTTTCAATAGTTGTATAACCGGATGGCAACTTAACAGTTGTCAGTTTTGTCATGATCAACTGACTGAAATTACTGCTTACAGCGGTGACAGTATAGTTGTTGCATTTGGACGGAAAAGTGACATCCGTTTTCTGACCTCCATACATATAGATACTGCAACTGCTTTTTTTCGTAGCACTCTTGGAAAGCGCATAATAAAATCCACTTTTTTTATCTACCGCATATTTTGTTCCATCGGTATCCTGCACAAACGTGACTGCATATGTCTCCACAGGCTTTGTTATCATACCGGTAAGAATCATTCCTGCAGTCAGTGTCAGAATTCCACATTTACGTAACCAATTCCGGATACTGTTTTTTCTAGTATTCACAAATTGTCTCCTAATCCAGTTTAAATGTCTCCACATTCTTTTCCAAAATATCTGCGATACGCCGAAGTTCCTGCGCATTTCCGCTGATCTGCTGCATTACTCCACCAATTTCCATAACGACAGCATTGGTTTCTTCAGTGCTTGCAGCATTTTCCTGTGCAATCGCAGAAAGATTCTGTACGGTATCTACAATATTTTCTCTTGCATGATCCAGCTGTCTGGTATGCTCACTGATTGTCTCCATACCGGAAATAGACTGGTCAATCCCCTGATTTACCGAGCCAAATACCTGCTTGGTCTGCTCGACCTTTTCACTCTGCTGATGCATAACTTCGCGAACTTCTTCCATCGTATGCACTGCATTCTCAGAGTCCGTCAGCAACATATGTATAATATCATCAATCTTCTTTGTCGATGCATTCGACTGTTCCGCAAGTTTCTGAATTTGGGATGCGACAACCGCAAAACCTTTTCCCGCATCACCTGCTCTGGCTGCTTCGATGGAAGCATTTAAGGATAGCAGGTTTGTCTCTTCCGCAATTGATGCAATTAATTCTGTGACATCCTTGATTTTTAATGCAGATTCGTTGGTTGTATGCGTCTGCTGATAAATCACTTCAATGGATTCGATTGCTTTCTCATTGATATGGTTGAGTTCCTCAAGAGCATCTCTTGCAGAAGCACTGGCATTGCTCATCTCCACCGCTGCACTGTTCAGATTTTCCACCTGTGTGCTCGTATTTTCAATCATCGTGCCCATCATCACAACATCCTCTGTGGCTCGCTGTGTTTCGGTTGCCTGACTGGTTGCACCCGTAGCAATCTCATTCACCGCGGTCTCTACGCTGTCTACATTTCCGGATGTCGCCGTGGCATTCTCTTCCAGCTGACCGGATGCCTGATGAATATTTACACTCTGTTCACGGATTTGCTGAACCATAGAACGCAAAGCCTGCTTCATATGCAAAACAGCATGTGCAATCGCCCCTGTTTCGCCTTTGTTCTTATCCAATGCGATCAGTTCCGGGTCTTCTGTCAAGTCAAATCCTGCAATACGGTCCACGGCTGATGTCACACGAATCAGCGGACGCGTCATACGTCTTGCACAGATCCATGCGACAAATACGCCAAAAATCAGAACAACCACCGCTGTTCCAATACCTCTTGCCTGCAGTTTATTTGCAGCTTTCAGCAAATCGGTATCATCCGCTGTCATCACAAAAATAAAACCATTCTCACTCACATAACATGCAGCGTATTTCCGGGTTCCGTCAAACATATATGAAACCACTTCCGGCTCCGGCGTCTTTCCAGCCTTCACCTCTGCTACAATTTTTTTGACAGTTTCATTTTCTACCGGCTGGCCGATTTTTTCAGCAGTCGGATGATAAAGCATTGTTCCATCTGTGGATACAATATATCCATAAGAAGAATCAATTCCTTCTAATTGTGCTTGCTCCACAATCTTCTGCATAGTATCGACGTGATCCAGCATTTTGTCGTCAACTCTTGTTAACGTTTCATCCAATTCCGAGCCATATGATAATGTCAGATCCAACAGATAGTTGGAATAAATCTGTCTGATGTTTGATCGGATTCCCGGCATAATCATGAGTGTGTACATTACAACGACAGCTGCTGCAACTGCAACAACAACCAGCATAAAGCTTGTCTTCATGGAATGCCAGAAAGATACTGATGATTTTTTTCTTTCGTTCATAATACACTCGCCCCCTTATGAATATATTATAACCTAAAAAATCAGGAGACTCAATAAGACTTTAGTCCCAACAGTTTTGAAAGGGAAAAAACTATTTTACAGCCTGCACTTTTGTGACACACCACGCCACAAACTTGGCCCATATATATGCACCGACAAAAATAATGAGGACATTGCCCCACCATGGCAATCCCAGATACGTTTTTGCAAATTGCGTACCCAGCTCTCTTCGAATAACAATATGCGCCAGATAAATTTCCAAAGAAATCGCGCCCCACTTGCAACATATACTACGAAAGCACTTCGGTGTGTAAGACAGTACAATAACAAGAAAGAATGCTGCCGCTACGCCTCCGCACCAATATATGTATCGCTGCAACAGACCATGATACATATGCATCTTATTTGCAGCGACATAGGATACGACAAATAACACGATTGTCACAAGCGGAATCATAAATGGAATATGCCTTTTTTCATAAACAAATTTTCCGCAAATGCAGCCTGTAAGAAAAGCGGGAACTCTCGGCAAAGCTAAATCAATCGCCTGATACAGTCGAGGATATTCAAAATAAATTCCAACTGTAATTATTACAATAATCAAAATCAGACCCGTAGTTCGACAAACCGAAGATATCGTATTGTTTTTTTCAAAAAAGAAGCGATAGATATATGGATATACAAAATACAGTATCAACAATAGTGATACATACCAAACCTGCCTGTCACTATCAATCCAATATTGTAATAGGAACACACGATTCACAAATCCCCATATTGAAATTCTATGCATAATAAGATATTGCAACCAAAGCAGCATACTGGTAAAACATACAGGATATGCAATTCTTGCAATGCGTTTTTTTATAAATGCATAGAAATCCGGATTTTTTGTAAAAGAAAAATATAAACAGATTCCGGATAAAAACAGGAAGATGTCCACGCCCATATTTCCCATACCAACAAATCCCATCCATGCATGATATAGGCTGCTTCCCTTTATCGTTGGAAAATAATGGCTTTCTTTCATGTGAAATAGCATAACCCAGAATATACTGATTCCGTAAATCTCACTCCTGTATTCACTGAGAGCTTCCATTCGAAACTTTCCATGTTCTATTGTTCTTTCTTTCATTTTTTATCTTCTTTCTTAATATTTAAAACAGCATAGGACACATTCGTGCCCTATTACTGCATAAACTTATTGTAACGTTGGCATAACCATATCTTCATCCGAAAGAATAACGCCATCGATCACTTTATCTACAAGAATTCTTGCATAATTAATCTGTGTCTCATCCGGATACATAACATAGCTGCGTTTCGTCGGCATCGAATAGGTCTTCTGGGAGCTTCCCTGTCCCGATACTGCGAACGACTTTACATTCCACGATGCCATATCCGAAAGCTGCATCCTTACCAATGCCGAAATATCGGAAGAACTCATATTTGTTGTAAACATTCCTTCCATACTGTTTAGGATTGCAGAATAATTGTTCAGTACTGTTGTTCCGGAAGAAACCTTCTGAATGATTGCCTCGATTGCCTGCATCTGATGACGGCCTCGCGCATTATCACCGTCCGCAAACGCCTTCCGTTCTCTTACATAAGACAAAGCAACCGTTCCGTTCAACTGATTGGTTCCCTGACTGATATAATATCCGCCCTCACTCGTGCGGAACGATTTTTCCGAATCAATCGTGATTCCGCCAATCGCATCGATCATGGTCGAAAATCCATTAAAATTGATCTGTACATAATAATCCACGTTCTCCTGATACAGATTACCCAATGTTCCCATAGAGCAATCAATTCCATAGACTCCGCAATGTGTCAGTTTATCACGCATCTCTCCACTCACCGTGGTCTGCACGTAATAATCACGCGGCGTATTCAAAAGCAGTACCTGCTTAGTCTTTGGATTAACAACAGCAAGAATATTGACATCGCTTCGACTGGTCGCAAGTTTCAGATTTCTGGTATCAGAGCCACTGACATAAACAACAAACGGATCCTGTGTAATATTCTTAGTCGTATCCGTATTATCTTTTACCACAGTTGATTGTACTTCATGGTCGTATAACGTCTTCGTCTTATCCGAAAAATCCTTATAATCATCCTGACTCTCGATCACATCCACATAAGCTGCATTCAATATGATTGCATCCACATTGCCTGCATATAAAGCATCTACCATATCAAATACCGTATCAAAGCTCTGTGTTTTAATCTCCATGCCGAGATTCTCATTGATTTTGTCAATTGTCGTCTTTGTATGCTCGAAATCGTAATTCTGCGTGATTGCAAACACACCATCTTTGATATCCGCAACCGATTCTGCCGAATTATCCGCAAGAGCATATACCGATACCATATCTGTCACAACTACATGATCCGTAATATTGGAAATTGCATCCCCCGCCTGCCACATCATAGAGGAAGCTGCAATACAAAGAGTCATCGTCATCGCCGAAATCGCACAACCGATACTTCTTTTTGTATACAGTTTTTGCTTTTTCTTTTTGGCAGTTAACTTCTTCCCCTTTTTCTTCTTAACCTTCGAATAAAAAAAATAATAAACAATTGTCAAAAGCCACACAAGGATTAAAACAACTAACAGCGTATATTTCGTTGGTAACATATTTAGCCAGACCAAAATACCACCTGCGATAATCGATACCATCAATTGACAGATCAATATGATTCCTGCCACGATTTTCCATTTACTCTTCTGTTTTTTCATAGGTTCTCTCTCTTTATACGTAAATATAAATTTTATCATAGCACCGTAATAACTTACTGTCCACTATATTTCAAAGGATTCATCCGAAAAATGCATAATCATTGACAATTTTTTTAATAAAGTATACAGTTTATCTTAGAAACACCAATGGAAACAAGGAGGAAGTTTATGAAAAGAATGAAAAAACTTTTCGCATTTATTACGGCAATTGTCATGATTTTCACAATCTGGCAACCGGCGACAACATTTGCAGCAGCGAAAAAAGCCTATACTATTTCAGGAAGAACGCTTGTCCCGACTGTAAAAAGGGGAAAAGATATCAGCAAAAATGTGAACACTGCCTTGAAAGAGGCCAAGCGTCTTGGGGCAAAAGGAAAAGTTCATACCGTAAAAATCCCAAAAGGTACCTATTATATTTCTGAATCCCTAAAAATATGGAGCAACACAAAATTAAATGCCACAGGATGTGTGATCAAGACAAAAAAATCCGGCTTTAATATGATTGCTACCGGAAGTTCGGAAGATAATCAGAAAGCTACCGGATATAAACGATATAAAAATATTATGATCATGGGTGGCGTCTGGAAAAACAGCAAAAAAAATAAATCCAGCGCGATCCGACTTTGCCGCGGATCTAACATTACACTAAAAAATATTGATATGAGTCATGGAAGTGAAAAGCATATGGTAGAAATGGCGCCGTAGATGGCGTTAAGATCACCAATTGCAAATTTCACGATTCCGATATAAAAGATTCCAAAGAAAAATGTGAGGCCATTCAATTAGATATTTGTGCAAATGACAGTGCCTACAGCAATTTGATCTACGATGGATCTCCTTGTAAAAATGTTCAGATCATCGGAAATACATTTGAAAATATATCTCGTGGTATAGGAACCCATTCCATGCTTTTGAATAATTATATTGAAAATGTGACAATCAAAGGAAATTCTTTCAAAAATATAACACAGGAAGCAATTGCCTGTGTAAATTACATTAATTCCAAGATAGAAGATAATAAAATGGAAAACGTCGGTGGCGGAATTCTGTTTCATTTTAGCAAAACATCGAACGATTCCGTTTATACCTTCATCAAAAATGGAAAACAGGCCTATGAAGGCAAACTAAGAACCAATGCACAATCAAGTATACAAAACAATACCATTGAAACCCGATACCATTCATTATGCGATAAAAATGTCGGTATTGAATTATATGGCAGAAATATCTCTCAGAAAATGCACGGAGCCGATAACGGCATCATCCCTGCTGCTGATTATTATGTAGAAGGTGTTACTATTTACAACAACACCATCACCGCTGCCGGTTATGGAATTAATCTTAACGATGCCAAAAATAACCGGATTGCAAATAATACAATTATCGGCAGAAATTACGATGACACTGACCCACTCCACGATCAGTATAATGGAATTCGTGTCAGTACCGGAAGTACCGGAAATACAATCAACGATAACACGATTTCCGGAATCCGCCAGACCGGAATTCTTTTATATAATAACGCATCCGCTACAACAATTAATGGAAACAAAATTTCCGGTTGCAGCACATATGGAATCCGCTTAAACAAAAATTGCAGTGTAACACAGTCCCTACAGAATAATATTATTCGCGACTGTCCACAGGGTGCAATCGTCACCGGTGAAAAAAGCGGCTGTACCGTAGCAAATGGCATTTCTCAAAACACAATACAATAAACTTGGAATAAAAAAGGGCTATCTCCTATGAGATAGCTCTTTATATTACTACTGTACGGTCGGCATAATCATATCTTCATCCGAAAGAATAATGCCATCAATTGTTTTATCCACAAGGATTGTTTTCCCATTATTTTTTTGCTTTTTTCTTGACAATTTTTACCACACCGTTCTTATCACTGTGATACTTCTTGCCATACAACTTGAACGTGCGATTGTGAACCATTTTTCCGCTTCCGTTAAAATAATACTGCTTTTTTCCTATCTTGATAATCTTATTTTTTTGTACACAGCCCGTCTTATCAAAATAGTACTTATCACCATCAATTTTCCCACATTTACCGGTAACTAAAGTACCATCGGTACGCACCGCATACGTATTAGACTTAAAATCGTAAAACTCGGTTCTTGCATTGCCTGCATACATGGTTCCATCGGTATCAAAAAGATAATATTCCCCATTTATCTCATATTTTCCATTGCGCAACATTCTTCCATTGTCGTCAAAATAGTAGGAAAAATCGTCAATATCTTCCCAATCATCAATCGTCACTTCCCCATAATAATCAACGGCATAATAGTAAGAACCTATTTTTTTAATAACTGTCTCATCCTCTATCCCGCTGTTTACCATATATCCATCTTGATCAAAATACATCGGAACACCATTAATGAAGCTTAATCCTACCTTCATATAGGCATATTTCTTATTTTGTGAAAACGCAAAATATCGTTTTTCGCTATTATACGTTTTCCAACCCGAATAACTGCCATCCGGCATATAGGTTCCGTAATCCATTTGGCCCCCGGCCTGGAACCGGAAATAATGACTTCCTACTTTTTGGATTCCCTTTAAAGGAAGACACTCAGAGTTAAGATAATACATGTCGTGATCCCTGTTTGATCCATCCGCCCCATAAAGATATTGCCATCCGGTCATTTTGTTTGCTTTCGAAATAACGGATCCTTTATACAAAGTAATCGCATCATTTACAATGTGATATACAATTGTCTTTTTCTCGTTTCCAACCATATAACACATTCCATATTTAGAAGCACGTTTTGTTGCTGTATAAGTTCTCCAATGACCACTTTGAAGATTATACTTGTCCACGCCGCTGTTTGGAACAAATGAATACTTAGGACGTATAGCTTTTAGCAAATCAGTGGAATTTCCAGATCCGATACCATGATGGTTCATTTTCATAATATCGCATTTCAATTCGCTTCCATAGGCTTCAACAAGTGCCTTTGCTTCTCGCCCATAGCAATCTCCTGCCGTAAAGTATTTGGTATTTCCGCATGTGAAGATCATAGCCAATGAACTGTCATTCTCATATATAATATCACGGTTTTCCACTAATGAGTATTCTGTATATTGATACGGAGATCGTGTTGTCGAATCCGTAGGTCCCATAACCCTACCAGCAGCATCCCCTATCTGCACTACATCACCGACATTCAGATATACAATATTCATATCTGGTCTTTGATCTGCATAGTTTTGTAATTGTGAAGCTCTGTAACTGATTCGTGTCGAATACGGTGTCAGATATACTGCCGGAACATACAGGGTGTCCACGCAGATTCCCATTGCCTCTAAATTTTCCAATCCGGCGGTTATATTGTTATGGGTAGAGCCAATATGATCGCTATGCAGATGACTGAACAAAACATCTACATGCGTCAGTCCGACTTTCCGCAACTGCTCAACAATAACGCCGGTCTGTGAAGCTGAACCGATATCGATTAACAGTCCATGTCCTTTTGATTCCAATAATGTGGCATCGCCTTTATCACTCTCTCCTAAATATATCGCATAAATATTGAGTTCCGAGTTCTCCTGTGCAAAAAGCATTTCCTTTGGCGATCCTATAAGCAATAACAGCGCCAAAATAAAAAAGCTTCTTTTTTTTATTGCCTTACTAATTTTCATGTTACTTGCTATCTTTCAACTCTTTTATCGTTTCTTTGAGCATCTGATTATCATCAAATCTCTTATTGCATGTTTCATATGCTCTTCTAAATTTTCTCTTCAGCTTTTCATTCTGCTCATCCTTGGATGTACCGTCAAATTTTGGAATCGTTTCAAGTAAAGTTTCATAATCATATGGCTGAATGTCTGTGTCTTCTCCACAGATCACTTCTTTCACGCCTGAAAACAGTGTGCGATAAACACTCATAAGATATTCTTCATCTTTTGTAATGCCCTCTTCCATTGCCTTCTCCAGACGGTCTACAATAGCTTCAGCCTCAAAGGATTCACGCTCTATTGCTCTATCCGGATATCCAATTCCCTTATAAAAGCCTGGCACCTTTGTGTTCCATACCAAGCTGACTGCCGGAATATTCATAGAAAATGAAATGATACTCGGATGCAACCGACACGAAATAACGCCATCATACTTTGCCATCTTGCTAAAAAGAGTTTCCGGCATATTGATGTTAAACACGCATTTTTCCACCGGCACATTATAATTTCGGATAAGGTAATCCAGGAATGCCTCATCTCCGAAATGTCCGCTTGTAATCAATTCATAATCGTAATTACGATTCTTTACCGTTTCAATGACGTTCAGCCATAATTCAGCAGCTTGTTCCCTTGTGAAATCAACATGATTGTCTACAAATCCGTTTGCTCTGATAACAAAGATTCCAATCTTTTTCTTTTTTCCCTTCTTGATTACCTTCTTCTTTACAGGGATAATTCCAAATTTTTTGGTAATCACTTCCTGCCCGATGTAATTATCGAATACTGTTGCCGAAAATACCGCCGGATCCGAAACAAGTCCTATCTTAAAAGAATTGTTCTCATTATACTTTTCCAGTCGCTCTAATCCGTCACGTGTTGTAATCTGTTTCACGCACTCGGAATTAAGCGCAGCTTTCAATCTCTGACATTTTTTACTTTTTTCGTCATATGATTCAATCCCAATAGCAGAGAAAATCACCGGCTTGTTATACTTTTGTGCAATCTCAATTGTAACAGCAGTTCTTTCATAAAAATTCTGATACTTATAATTAAATACAGGAGCTCCGCCAAAAACAACCAGATCGGCCTGTGAAATCGCTTTTTCTGCGGCACACAACAATTGAGGCTCCCTTGTTGACATATATTTTTTTGTCACGATCGAAGCGGCCCGGCTATTAATCTGATATGCACTTTTATCGATTCCAAGATTTTTCATCAAAACATGCAACAATCCAATATCACTAGCTTCAATTACCTGATCGCCAACATTGTCAGAATCTCTGTTTGTTAGTAATAAAATTGTAAATTTCTTGTCATTCAAATCCATAATCCACCTACTTATCTCTACTGAATCGCTTATTCCATCCAGCGAATCATGCGCTTATACGCATCTACCAATCCAACCTCCGGTTTCCAGCCGAGCGCACGCATCTTAGACGCATCCAGCCACATTTTGACCGGTGGTGCATATCCTAAAGACGCACTGTCTTCCGGAATATCGATCACAGCCTGAATCTTGCTTCCGGCGATCTCTTTTGCAACAAGCTCTGCCATGTTACGGATTGTAATATGACTCTCCTCGTTTGCAATATTGTATGCTTTCCCTGCTTCGCCCTTCACCAGAAGCGTCAGTATCGCAGCGATTGCATCTGCCGTATATACATAATTTCCTTCCGATTCTCCGGTCGTATGCAGGACAATATTCTCTCCATTGACTGCACTTCTTGCAAACTGTGCAAATACACGGTTCTCTGTAGGAAGAATTCCCGCTCCAAAAGTCTGAGCCAGTCTTGCGCTGATCACATTCACTCCATACTGCGCCGCATATGCGGTACACATACACTCACACATACGCTTTCCTTCCGGATAGCAGCTGCGAACCGTCTCAATATCGACATAGCCGAGATCCTTTTCCGCTGTCCTGCCCTCCGTCTTCGGCTGTCCGTAGATTTCCATTGAAGAAATATAGATAAATGCTCTCACTTTTTTTTCAACTGCAAGCTGCAGCATCTTCTCTGTTCCGTCAATCGAAGTACGAATGGTTCCTACCGGATCGGATACCATAAGCTTAGAAGCCGTAACTGCTGCCGCATGGATGATATAATCGCATTCGCCCTCACAACATACTTTCTCCGTTGCCAGATCTGCCACGATGTAAGAAAGCGCATCCGTTTTTTCATCTTCAAAAATACGATCGGCTTTATCGGTATTACGCACAACAGCATATACCTTTGCATTCAGATTTATGGTCTCATTAGCATATAACAGACATCTTACCAGCAATGAACCGACCAGTCCCGTTGCGCCTGTGATCAAAAATGTTTTGTCACGCAGCTCATTCCACGGAATATTACGTTCCGTAAGCTGCTTAAAATCTTCTATCAATACCTCTCTCATAGCAATGCTCCTTAACTTTCAAGACCGTAGATCTGAGCTTCCTCTCTTGCATCGAGAAGTGCACGCATCGTATAGAAATCATCCGGTGTTGTAATCTTGATATTCTCCTGCGGACCCTCAATCAGATACAGTTTTTTGCCGTAATACTGCATCATAGAGCAGGAATCGATAAAGTCATATTTATTTTCCGCCATTGCCTTGCGGTGTGCTCCAATGATTTCATCCAGATAAAAGCTCTGTGGTGCACGTGCCAGACGTGTGTCTTCACGGTTTGGAACATCCTCGATAGAATTATCCTCACCCACAACCAAAACTGTCTCCTTTACCTTCACACAGGTAATGGATGAACCATATTTTTTTACAGACTCAATGTTATCGGTAATGGTCTTCTCGTTGATCAGTGGACGTACTCCGTCATGAATCAATACGATCGACTTTTCTCCGGCAGCAATCTCTTCTGCTGCTTTTAACCCATTGTAGATGGACTCCTGTCCGCTTGCTCCACCCGGTACAACCTTCTTTACCTTCTTAATATTAAATTTTTCCAACAGTTCCTGCAGATAAGGAATCCAGTCTTCCAAACATGCAACTGCAATCGCATCGATTTCCGGATGATTTTCAAACAACTCAAGCGTATGGATAATAATCGGCTTTCCATATACATCAATAAATTGTTTCGGCTTGACACGACTGTTCATTCGTTTACCTACACCACCTGCAAAAATTACTCCAATATTCATAATAACCTCTCCCTGCTTTCTAAAAGATAGTTTACATTGTTCTTATTATTTCTGACGATACGGTAAAATTTTCTTTTCCTGATATTCAATCATCGTATCATAAATACGCTTACAGTTGTTATGATCATTATAATAGAAGAAATCATCAGCACGACGTACATATTCTTCCTTCATCTTACATCCGCTTGCCATGTATTCACATAACAGATCGATCAGTTCATCATTATCATGTGCAATTTCTCCGAATGCCATCGTATCATAGAAGAATGTTCCCTCTTCATAATGCTGAGGAATATCTTTGTGATGCAGATAAACGAGCGGCTTTCTCATATAAGCAAAATCGAACTGGATTCCCGAGAAGTCCGTTACCATCAGACTGGATTCACGGAACATGGTCTCATAACTCATATCACCAACAGCCGGAATAATATCCACATAATCATTTTTATCAAAGTCATTTACCTGCGCACTTACAATCGGGTGCAGTACATATTTAATACGATATCCATATTTCTTGGCCGCTTCAATCAGACGCGGATCATTGATCAAGGCATTAAATACCTGGAAATAGGTACTTTCTTTAAACAACGGATTATAATCTCTCTGCTCGCCCTCACTTGTCCGTACCGGAACAGCAGCCTGCATACGCCATGTCGGACTGATCATGATCTGTTTCTTATCGTCATTCTTCAAACCATCATAACGCGGTACACCGGTAAGTTTCAATGCATCATAGCCTTCATAATCATATATTGGCTTTGAAAGATTCTCCAATTCATACTTCGATGCACAGAAATATAATCTTGTATTATCACGCAAACGATTCTGCGCAACTGCAATCTTCTGTACCGACATACCATGCTGTACGCAGCACACATGGAAATCCACAAGATCACGCACATAGCTTGAATTCGGTAATCCATAGTTATTAAAAGCAAAAACCGTCGAGTTCGAAATAACCATCATGTCTGCCATAAGGAATACCAGACGATGCTTAATACTTCCTCTTACGAGCGGCTTATAACCGTCTCTCTTCAATCTCTTGTAATCGGTTGCATGCTTATCGATCAGATAGTAATGTTTTATTCCATCTTTTTGAGCACATGAGTAACGATATAAGTATTCGGAAGAATCTCCGCCTTTATAGATCTTGTCCAGATACATCCAGATCGGCTTGCGCTTCATGATCGGACGCATCATAAAATATACTTTACGAACGGCAAGAAATATCCATGCTCTCTTTTTGAAAGATAAGAACATTTCTTTTGATAACTTGTGTTCCTGTTTCTTTTGCTCCTTCTTGGTTATGGTGCGGATCTTCATTCCTTCGTCGCACTTTACCGCCATATAGCGCTGTTCTTTACCAAAACACCAATAACTGTTTGTAAAAGTTCTACTCATTCTGCTGAAATGAGACTCATACATAAAGTTGATCTTAATTGCCTCACCCTGCACATCTGCCTGACAAAACAATTCACATTCTTTAATATTGTCCATCGAAAGATCAATGTGGAAAGAATGACCTTTGTAAACACTGACACCAAATACCTTTGTCAGAGAATATCTTCCATTGTAATTTAACGGATACTTCTTTCCATTAAATACCATATATACCTTGTCCGCCATTGAGTAAAGGATAGGATGTACGGTTCCGTCAATACTTAATACTCCGCTTTCATAGTTCATAAACAGAATATTTGTTTTCAAATTGGCAATCTTATTAAATACCGTATTTTTCGAACCGTAATATATATTTCCGGACAAATAGCGTTTCTCAAAACGAAAATCTTTTCCGTATTTCAAAATACCGCATAACCATTTCATCGAATCCGTCATATTGCTTTCTTTAATCTTATGACCATCAAAGAGGATATCATCATCGATATACTGGAATGCCTCTCCCATTCTCTCAAGGCATAGTGTTTCTTCCCCCTGAGGGATGACATGCTTATTCCGGTTATTAATATTACTCTTGATACGGCTCTTGATTGTAAACATGAAATGATACTGTATAAATCTAGGTACTTCTCCATGTTTCTCATGAAGATCCTTTAAAAACGGAATCCAGAACTTGTCAAAGGAATCCTCATACCATTCTCTCTGATAAATGCCCTCAAAAAAAGTACATTCTCCTTCCCGGACTTCATGGCTCTCATGGGTAAGCGATTGCAAAAAGATCATCTTCTTCTCTTTTGCAGACACGCGCAGGAAGAACTCTCTCTCCGTCTCCATGCCAAACTCCGGACGGAACTCGTTACCAGTAAAAATCTTATTTCTCAGGAATGTACCCGCGAAATAGAATGGATGACAATGATATTCGTTTTCAAAATCTTCAGCAATAATCTTCTTGATGAGCGGATCGGTTGCAAACGCAACATTCTTCCCATCGAGCATCGTCTTATGAAGCATGAAGATATTGTACTTGGTATATCTATCGGCCGCTTCCTGAACCTGTGTCAAAGTATCGCCTGTCCACTGGTCTCCGCCCTGAATACAGGTCACAATATCCCCTGTCACACGCTTCTTGGCATCTATATATGCTGCGATCGCATTGTCAGCTTCACAGATTTCTGCTTTTGCTTTCAGCTGCTCCAATGCAGAAACATACTCTGCAGATCTGTTATTTTCTTTTGAATAGATCAAAACCTGTACATCAAGATCCTTGTCCGATATCTGTTCCTTCAGACACTGTAAGGTTGTCGAATCATAACTCTCATCATCCGACAATTTCCAAATAATTGATACACTCATTTTATGACTCCTATTTCTTCTTTGCCGTAGATTTTTTCTTCTTTTTCTTTGGCAACTCGTCTTCTCTTTCCTCAATCATCTTCTCATAAATCGGTGCCACATCGTCAATATCACCATATGCGAGCAACTTGCCATGATCCAGAATCATCGCTTTATTGCAAAGACGCTTAACCTGATCCAATGAATGGGAGACAAAAAGCACCGTAACACCCGACTCGAACATACTCATTACTTTCTTTTCGCTCTTCTTACGGAATTTTGCATCACCGACCGATAAGACCTCATCCAGGATAAGGATCTTAGGCGATACAACCGTCGCAATAGAAAAACCGAGTCTTGAGCGCATACCGGAAGAATAATTCTGTACCGGCACATCAATAAAATCTCCCAATTCGGAGAACTCTACAATTTCATCATATTTTTCATCAATAAACTTTTTGCTGTATCCGAGCACTGCACCATATAAGTATATATTTTCATGACCGGTATACTGCTTATCGAAACCGGCCCCCAGCTCCAATAATGGGGCTATCTTGCCGTGCTTTTCAACCGTGCCTTCGGTCGGCTTAAATACTCCCGCGATTACCTTTAACAGTGTACTCTTTCCCGCTCCGTTCAATCCAAGGATACCTACACGATCGCCTTTTTCAATTTCAACATTAATGTCTTTCAAAGCCCAGAATTCATTATAATGAACTTCACGTTTCAAAGATTTAATGAGGTAATCTTTCAGGTTATCCACTTTTTCTTTACTAAGATTGAATTTCATTCCAACGTGGTTTAATACAATTGCTTTCTCGCTCATAAATCTCTCCCAACCTAGATCTGAAGGATGAACTCATCCTGTTTCTTAATAAACATATAAATTCCGATCACAATAGTAACAATACTAAAAATGGATGCGTATGCGAAATTACGCATATTCATCAATTCTCCAAACACAGCTGATCGGAAGATATCAATAATGCAGAATAAAGGATTATACTTTAATATCCAATAAAATCCACTTTTCAGTAATCGCTCCGGCTCATAGAAAATTGCACACATATACATAATAAGCATCAGTGCAACGCTCCATAAATACTCCATATCACGGAAGAATACGCCAAGTGTCGCAAGAATAAATCCGCATCCTACGGAAATCATAAGGATCAGTATCAGTGCAATTGGTGCCTGAACAAGATAAATGGTCGGTTTTACCTTAAGAACAGCCGCAACTACAACCAGCACGATCAAAGAAATCAAGAAAATAATGTAGTTGTACAAAATGCTTGATAATGTATAAAGATATTTGGGAACATATACTTTTTTGATCATAGAAGCATTCTTTCGAATAGACGTAAGCGCTGCCTTTGTAGCTGTAGAGTAAAAGCTGAAAAGCAGACGTCCGCACAAAATATATACGGAAAATTCCTTCGTTCTGTTGCCTAAAATGGTACCGAATACAACCGTCAATACGATCATTGTACACAACGGCTCCAGTAACGACCAGATAATTCCAAGATAGGATCTTCTGTATTTGAGTTTAATACCTTTTTTAACAAGTTCGCTTAACAGAAAGCGATAATTTACAAATGAATCAATATATTTTTTCATATCTACCTCGTTGCGTTTATTTTACAAATTCAGCCTATTTTATCAAGTAATATGCTATACGTCAAATTCTGCCCATACTTTCATCTTATGATCCACACGTTTTTCTGCAGGTGGAAGTACCATATAATCGCCAAATATCTGTCTTAAATACCGGTCATAACAACCAGGCGCACAATACTGCTTTCCCTCAAATGTCACATTGGTAAATGCAACCACCTCATCATGCAGACACCGCTCACCCACACCATAGATGCCATAAGTAATCGCACCTACATATTTTGATCGATCATAATCATATCGTCTGGCAATTCGATCCATCTTATCAATGATGCGCTGATAACCAACGCATCTCATAAGAAGAACAATCGGCATTTTTGCGATAATATGTCCCGGCGATGTGCCCTTGCCGATCTTGGCTCTGGCATTCTGGATCATATAGCGCATCTTCTTCATCTTCCGGAAAAGACGAGCCGCTTCCTTTTCATCCTCCGGCCATCCATCCTGCGGAAAAATATCCAAAAACAAATGTAATACCTGACATTTTTCCCGAATATATTGTGAACTGTTGCGCTCCAGGTGTGTCCCTGTATGAATCAATTCACAATACGGATTGGACAAAGTTCCTTTCTCGCCGCTGATTGCCTGTAAATGCTCGCTCACCGGTTCCTGATTCACCAGTTCAAGAAATCTCTCATAATCCTTTCTCGGCATACCGACATCAATATCATCATCCCATGGGATAAATCCCTGATGTCTTACTGCACCAAGCAAGGTTCCACCCACCAGATAATAGCGGAGTCCATGCCTCTGACAGTAAGCGACAAAGTCATCCAACATTCCTGTCAGAACCTGCTGAATCTGTTGTTTATCAAGAAGTTTCGGTGCCACATATTCTCCTGGAAGTTTCAGATCATACAACACATGATGCTCTCTTTTCTCCTCCGGCGGAATCTCCATATAATCTCCATACAATCTTGTCAGATAATTTTTATAATCACTTGTGACACATAACATGTGTCCTTCAAACTCCACCTTCTGCGTTTGCATGAAAGTTTCTCTCTGATACAATTCTCCAAAGAAATGATTTCTCCCTGAGGGAATGGTAATATATTCTGATTTTTCATCCGTACATTGTGCCATCTTCTTCTGCACACTGCGATACAGTCCCATGGGATTGCATGCAAAAAGTACTCCGATACACCGCTTCACAAACATGATCACGCTTGCTTTACGGTTTCCTTCCGCGAGCTTTTTAAACTCATCACGCCACGCATACATCCGGTAACACGATAAAAAAAACAAACCTGCCTGAACACCGATTCCATGCCAGGCACGATAAACAGCATTATTATAGGTATTTTCTATAATAAAGATATCCAGCTTAATTCCGCAATTTTCTTTTTTCTGATTCATGTATTCCTGAAATACGGTATTCCTTCTGTGCACCTGTATAAAAGAGCTCAGATAGCCCTCTGTGTAAAGTGGCGCTTCGATATAATATTTGTCTGGATATCGATTCTCGATCGCATGAATCAGCTGCGTAATATATTTTCTCGGAATATTCAGGTCGATGTCGTCATCCCACGGAATAAATCCACCATGCCTTACTGCGCCAAGTGCCGATCCCCCTCCCAGCATATACGGGATTCCGTTCTCGTCACACAATGCGATCACATCCAACGCTGCTTCCAGCACAACGTTCTTGATTGCCTCCGTCTCTTCATCCGTCAAGCGATGCAAACCCGTTTTTCTGGACAAATTTTCTTTCAGCAATTCATTTGTCTGTAACACTGCCATATCATCTTCCAGCTTTCAGTTTTGCAAAAAGTTTTGTGTTGCGTTCCTTTACAAAGGTAATGACCGCAGATTCCAGCCATGTAAGATAAGTATTCTTCCACCGAATTGGAATCAGCATAATCTTCATATATTTAGAATGTGGATTTGCGACTTTCAAAGTTGCATCCACGTGTGGATTGTGAAGCATTTTTCTAATTTCCGCGCGTCTCTGTTTCCCTGTTAATGTGCATTTTGAACTTGTCACATTTGCAATGCATCCCACCATTCGCTCGATATAACGTCGCGCTATCATCTCCTGCGTCGGTGCATTATCCACGCCCCACTCACGATACAGATCCTGCATCCATCCGTGTTCTTCCTCCCTCTTCTCGTACATGTCTGCACGATAAGCTGCGGTCTCTGACTCTGCGCGCGCACGGATGAAATGATAGTAAGCCTTTGTGGAAACCACAACGGACTCCACATTCCGGATATAACTGATATTAAACGGGAAATCATCCCACAATGTCTGTGGAAAATATAACCCGTGTTCTCTCATATAATCAAGCCGGTACAATTTATTCCAGGGTGTGTATAACATATTCCGGTCAAAATACCGATAAGATTCCTCGCGGAATGACTTTGCATCCGTGAACACTTTATCGTCCACGTAGATTTTCTCACTCAGATGCTTGTCCCCATAATAGGTATCGATATAATATCCGCATACGACAAGCTGCGCATTGTGTTGCTCCGCCATATCGTACATATCCTGTAGCATCGTTTTTTCTGCCCAATCATCGGAATCAAGAAAATACACATATTTTCCTTTTGCCATATCAATTGCTGTGTTTCTCGCACTCGGAGCTCCACCATTTTCTTTGTGGATCACCTGAATACGGGAATCCTTTGCCGCATAGGCATCACAGATTTCGCCGCTTCGATCCGGAGTTCCGTCATCGACAATCAAAAATTCATAATCCGTAAATGTCTGAGACAATATACTTTCAATCGCTTTACCTACATATTCTTCTACTTTATATACAGGCATAATGATGCTGATCTTTACATCGCTCATATATATGGCTCCTTCATATCTTTACGTGTCCGGTCTCTTTTAAATAATGATTTTCAAAAAAGCCCACAAGACAACAGACTAACATTAGTATAACACAAATATGCACAAAGGCAATCTGTTTAATTCCCAAAAAATACTGAAAATAGGCATAAAATTTGTTATAATAGAATAGATTCACGGATCATATAAAAAAGAAATTTGTATATATAGGAGTTTTCAAGACATGCTTAGCAAAAAACTTATGAAAAGTGCTCTTATTGCCTTTTCCTGTATGATGCTTGCACTTCCTGCCAACGCATATGCAGCAGGCAGCAATGCAAACCAAACCATCTCAAAAACGGCAGCAGCGAAAACAGACAGCGAAATGTCCAGGACAGCACGTGCGCTCGGTGGAATCTATAATGCGAAAACGAATACCATCACATTAAAATCAAACAAAAAATTGTCCAAAGACGTAAAGATCAGCAATAACAAATCGCTTACACTGAACATGAACGGCAAGAAGATCACCGGCGGAAGTATTACAATAAACAATGCTTCCAAAGCGCCTGTCATCATAAAGGGGCACGGCAAAATCATAAACTGCCAGATTTTCAAGTGGGGAAGCGGCAAACTGACTCTTGACGGAGATATCACCTACAAACATTCATCCAAAGACATCTTATTGCTCAGAGAGGGGACAACCGTCATCCGAAACGGTAATTTCTATTGTACCGCCAAGAATAAAGATATACTCTGGTCCGATTACCTGTATGAGTACGACCAAACCTACCTCTATATTAAGGGTGGAAACTTTCACGGAGACATTTACCTGTCCAACTGTGCAACCTATATCAAAAAGGGAACCCTTGACGGAAAAATCTATTTATACTGCGGAGGTTTATATATACAGGGCGGAACCATCCAAAAAGGCATTTACGATACAAGTGACGATGATTCTTCTTTCAAAATCGATATATCCGGCGGAAAGATTCTTGACCAGATCGTTTTGCATAACGGAAACGAGTTGATCATGTCTGGCGGTATCATCCAATCGGATCAAGATGCCGTAATTCAATCCGACATGCCCGAAGGCGACGAGTATTCTCACGGTGACATACGAATTCAAGGCGGCACCATCATTTCTGCCAAAGAAAATGGCTACGGAATAAAAGCCGTAAATACAGAAATCGAATTATCCGGCGGCACCATCAAAAATACAACCGCCAAAGGTAACACCGCCGTTTACAGTGTTCGTTACAACAATAATGTCAAAGATATCAATGTAAAAAAGCATGACGCTGTCTCTTTCATCGGTTTTCAATCAGACCTGAACAATCTTTATAAGGAAAATTATTGCGGCGAGAATATTCAATACCACCTCGATGACAACGGAACCCTTACACTCTCCGGAACCGGAGACATGTTCACAAGCATCGATTTTGGAAGCATGGATCACGAAAAGCTAGAAAAGAAGATCAAAAATGTAATAATTGAAGAAGGTGTAACTGCTGTCGGAGGATTCGATTTCTGTTCTCATTTAAAATCGGTCAGTTTGCCAAGCAGTCTGAAAACCATCTACCACTTGGCATTTTATCATTGCACCGCCTTAGAAAGTGTTACCATGAAATCCGGACTCGAAAAAATCGGCTCCATCGCATTTATGGATGACCATCAATTAAAAGAGATCAATATACCGGATACGGTTACTACGATTGGGGAACAAGCCTTTGACAGTTGCTATAAATTAGAGAAAGTACATCTTTCCAATAACTTAAATGAGTTAACGGACTTCATGTTTCATCATTGCTACAACCTAAAGAATGTTGAAATTCCGGATACAATAACTGAAATTCCATATGGTGCATTCTATGGTTGCACCAAACTGGCAAGTGTTAAATTACCTGCAAACCTTAAAAAGATAGATGCAACAGCATTTATCAGTTGTGTAAATCTGACCGAAATTAAAATACCACCTACCGTAAAAGAAATCGGACGTTCCGCATTCAAAAACTGCAGAAGACTAGAAACCGTAAACATGACAAGTTCTGAAGACATGGTGATTCACAAGTCGGCATTTAAAGATACACCATATGCCAAAACCAAAGATACCAAGTAGCAAATAAGGGGTGTGATCTGACAATCATCAAATCACACCCATTTCTTATTTGTAGCAGTCATCCCTAATCCGACTCTTTCCTGATCGCGGTCGTCTGGTTTTCATCCACACCTTCCGTATTCTCCCTCACAAACAGGATCTTAAACGTAAGGAACAAAATCTTGATATCCATCCATACTGAATAATTTTCAATATAAGTCAGGTCAAGTTTTAACTTATCATATGGTGTCGTATTATACTTTCCATATACCTGCGCATATCCGGTCAGTCCTGCTTTGACTTTCAAACGTAAAACAAACTCCGGAATTTCTTCGGTATACTGGTCTGCGATCACCTGGCGCTCCGGTCTTGGTCCGACAACGGACATATCGCCCTTTAAAATATTGAAAAGCTGTGGCAGTTCGTCAAAATGAATTGCACGGATCACTCTTCCCACCGGCGTCACGCGGGCATCGCCTTTTGCCGCCAGTCTTGCTCCTGCATCCTCCGAATGAACGGTCATGCTGCGAAATTTATAAATCATAAACGGTTTTCCATCTTTTGTCAGGCGCTCCTGCTTGTAAAGGATCGGTCCATGATCATACAGCTTAATCGCCAATACGATCAAAAGCATAAACGGAGATGCAATCACAATTCCAATCAGAGAAATCACAATATCCATAATACGCTTGATAAACAAATCTACAATGCCAAGTCCCTGATTCCGTGACAGTAACAGTGGTGTATCAAACAGGTGAATATCATCCGCACCACGAAACAGGATATCTGAAATCTTTGGTGTAACATACGTACGAATGGATTCCTGATAACAGTATTTCATGATCTGGTTACGGGCTTCCGATGGAAGATCACATAAAAGCACCGCATTATACTTCTGAATCATCGGATACAGTTTTTCATAACCGATGCGATAACTCTGTGCCGCACAGATATTATATTTGTCTTTTCTTGTATTGATCTTGTCAATCAGATCATCCGGTGAATAATTTCCATATATAACGAGCATCTGTCTCGGCGGATACAGCCATTGGTAAAACTTCCGTACCAGGCAGACCCAGGGCACAATAAATATAATCTCCGTCAATGTCATCAAAAGCAATGGGCGCGGATTCATATAATCATTGGCAACCATACAGACTTCAAAATAAGAAACAACCATTGCCAGCAAGACTGCCAGAACCTGAGATAAAACAATATCGGACAAACGCATATAACCGATACGATATCCCCCGAGCACCTTTGTAAAGAAGAACACGAACAGCACATACATGCCAATAACTGCCCAGTTACCTCTCATGGAAAATTTATTTGCCTTATTCAGCTGCGGGACATAAATCTCATACCAGACCCACCCAAAACATACTGCTTCCATTGCAAGTGTCAGCACGTTCGCCACAAAATTCAATAAATGCTTGTACTTTTCTTTCATAATATAACTTTTCCTCTTCTTGAACGTCAGCCATGCAAAATATACCGCGTTTATTCTCCAACTCCGCTTTCAATAAATGCAACTAATGCAGATAAAGCCTCTGTCTCATCTACACCTTCACATACCAGAGTGATTTCATCTCCAGATTTAATGCAGGCTCCAAGCACACTCAGTACACTTTTTGCATTGGCTATATTATTGCCATAATTAAACGTAACCTTACATTTATATTTCATTGCTTCTTTGCATAAATTTCCTGCCGGACGTAAATGAAGTCCTGTTGGATTGATAATACGAATTTTCTGTGATACCACAATGATTCCCCCTTATCGCGTTATTTTAATTTATTCATTCTGATCCTGCTGTCCTTCACTTTCAGAATCATTTTCTGATGAATCATCATCAGTATTTTCACTGTCATTTTTTGTTTTGTCTTTAATTTCTATTGTGACAGTAATTGTCTGATAAGCATAATTATCCTCATCCAGATTAAGATCAAGGTTTACCTGATGCGTGCCGACTCCAAGATCAGTCACATCAATTGATGCGCTCAGCTGGCTGGTATTCAGCTTATTCAGATCATTTTTCAGTCCACTCACGGTAACCGCCACTGTGGACTGGTCAAATGATAAATCATAATTTGAGTCAAGACCATTTACGTTAATCTGGCTGGTACTGAGATTAAACTTCTTCAATTCATAAGCTTCGATACGAACTGTCACAGTCACAGTTGCATCCGATGCATTTACCAGTTCAACACCATCCGGCAAATACTCCGAGATATCAATTGTTGTTGTAATATCTTCGCTTGCCCCGGATACATTCAGTACATCTCCCGGAATATTCAGAGAGCTGAGCGGATTCAGTGTTGTAGATGATCCCTTAACTTTGATTGTCTCCGGTTTGCTGCTGATTTCCACAACACGGTTGTCCCCATATGGCACACCTGATGTAGAAAATACCAATGGAATTTCCTTAACGCTCAAAATTTTTGCAGAAATTGTAACTGTCGTATTGCTAAGTTTCAACTTTGTCGTATCGATTTCCTGTCCATCTGCATCATAGAGCGCCGGAATAACATTGTCCGACAAATTCATAGACATTCCATCTACATCAATGGTCGCTACGACCGAATCGATTTTGTTTACAATCGAAGCCGGTCCGGAAACATTCAACACATTCGGATTTGTGACTGTAACTTCACCTAACGCATAGCCATCCGCAACTTTTCCGCTGGTATCTGCTGTAATAATGAATCTTCTCTTCATCAAATCCTCTAAGGACACTTCCAGATATTTGTTTTTTTCATTATATTTTAAGGAACTGTTGCTTCGTTTGCTGATGATCTCAATCGGCACATTTGCCTTATCACCATCTTCATTTACAATCATGCGGTTCATATCTGCCACCGCAGTAAAATCGGTATCTTCCAGCTTATTCAAAACGCTTCTCTTTGCCGTCACCGCAAAGGATACCGTATTTGTTCCATTTAACACTTCATAGCATTTATTCATGTCCGTGACTACGGACGCATTCTCAACTGTGACATTCGTGGTATAAGAAACGGTAATCGTAGGATCGTCCGTATTATACACAACCAGCCACAAAATGAAAGCAAAAACAACTGCCAGTATTTTAAAGCCCAGATTTTTTGTCAGAGTCTTTAGAATTTTATTTCCCATTTCTAAACCTCCTTTTCAGCAGCTCAAGCTTTGTCACCTCATGGTTTCGATTTTGCAGATACTGCAGTTTTTCCCGAAGAAAATCTGCATCGATTCCATGGTAAATCTGACCTTTGGAAGCAATCGAAACCTTGCCGGTCTCTTCCGATACCACAATTGTAAGAGAATCACTTACTTCACTTACTCCAACTGCCGCCCTATGTCTTGTACCAAGATTTTTACTCAAAGAAAGGCTGTCTGATAGCGGAAGATAGCAGGTTGCGGATACCACGCGATCACCTCTGACTATAACTGCACCATCATGAAGTGGTGTGTTCTTCTCAAAAATATTAATCAACAGCTGACTGCTTAGAATCGCATCAATATCAATTCCCGTACGTATATATTCATTGAGCAGAATCTCATCTTCAATAACGATCAGTGCACCGGTGCGAACCTTTCCCATCGCATAGCATGCCTTGATCAGTTCCTCAATGGTTCGATCGGAAAATTTACACTCATCTGATTTTGAAAAATTGAATATCTTACCAAAGAAATTCTTTTCTCCAAGATTTTCCAATGCTTTACGAAGTTCCGGCTGAAAAATGATAACCAATGCGATCAGCCCTACATTTAAGGTTCTCTCTGCCAGCCAGAGAATCGTATTCATCTGGAAAATTGCAGAAACCAGAACAAAAAGTAAAATTACAATAATTCCTTTGAACAGATTCCACGCTTTCGTACTTTTGATCCATAATAAAATATGGTAAAAGAGAAACGCGATAATTAAAATTTCTATAAAATCAATTGGAGAGAATGAAATATCCGGCAATCCCAATAACATAGATGCCTGATCATAAAATTCTGCCAGCATACCTTTGAAATTTTGCATTCGTCTCTCCTTTCCTATTTCCAATCACAATTGTTTCTATTTTAATAAATCTTCATCGATATCCAATTCCTTGGCAATTACCTTACGACTGGTCTCTTCCTCTTCTTCAGTCAGTTTTCTCTTACTATGATCGATACGCTTGCCCATACTTGCTGTATTTCCAAAATGTTTTACCGTCACTTCTTTGACTGCAACCATTTTCTTTGGAACCGCCTTCACATAGTAATAATAATCATCGTCTTCAAACTGTACACGCTCTGTGCGGGCGTAATCCAGATTCATAAATAAAAACTGAATCACAAAATCAATCAATAAGGAAATAATGCTTCCAACTAACAGGCTCACTGTTTTTCCGGAAATATTCAAAACAATAAACCCTACAAACAATCCTGCAATTTCAATCAACACTCCTGATATAATTGCAAGTGTCCATGCATGGTCTACCTCCATGCGACGTACAATGTACACTACAATTGCTGTAACGACAAAAATTGCAATCACCAGAAACATTTCCTTGTTGTTCAGTAACTGTCCAACAGAAATATCGAACTTTGATTGCGCTGCCGTGTCTTTTTCTGATGTCACATTCATTAACGTGGCTGCATTCTGATGTATTCCTTCCAAAAAATAATAAACTACAGTACCGCAAACAACCGCGATCACCGAGTAAGCACCTCGTAAAAGGCTACAGGCAACCGGCATCACATAAGATATCCGCAATTTAAAGCATACCGGTGTCAACACAGCGACAATTCCATCTTTTGGTGCAAATCGGAAATACAGAAAAAAAAGTGCTGCAAATAAAATCAACGTGGTAACCGCCACTTCCATAGACAATGCATACATGTCTGCCAGTACAAGCAATGCTGAAATCCAGATAATGGCATTCACCGGGAGTATTGCACACACAACCGCAAGTACCAGCGCTACCGGCCACGTACTGATTTTTGCCATAAAACCGAGATCATGGTTAATCGTTGCAAAAAGCACGAATGCGATAACAAATTTCACTGCCGGGAACAAATAATTTTCATATTTACTGTAGAAACGGATCAATTGATCCTTCATCTCTAATAATTTTGTCATAAAGCCTCCCTATGCTTTTAACTTTTCTTCTCGCCGATACATCTCCTGTACTTTCTTTGCGTGTCTTGCATACCGGTGCAACTTTCGTCTCCTCTTATCATATCTTACCCGGTACACAACAGCTGTAACAAACAGATAAGCAGCCATAAACCCAATATACAGCATAATGACATGAATTAACAAATCTGTCACATCGGCATTATTAATAAAAGCAATCAGCGCGCTGACGTCTCCGATTCCCCATAAAATCATCAGCAAAATGAACGCAATCGTTCCTGTGAAAAAGCTTTTTATCATTTCCTTTCCTACATAATCACTGATGTAATATTTACCAGTCTGCTGACATTTTTCATCTTCATATGCATCATATACCGCCATACGGTACAATTCTTTTACTCTGTCTTCATTGATCATATGGTTCATGCCTTCCTATAGTATATTTTATATTTGGACACAATTACGCATTATTTTGTATTATAGCACATTTATACTTTTTTTCAAACCCACAATCTGATAAATAAAGTGTGCGCTTGCTTTTACTGTATTGGGCATTCCAAAGGAATTTCCTATCCAATAAAAAACAGCCCCGGAATACCCGAGGCTGCCAATTTCCACACTATCTGCCACAAATTATTGAATTATTCAAAACTGTTTTTTAAAATAACGCATGCGATCATTTTCTCTCGCCCCATGCTCATCCGGCACTGTTCCCTGCCATTTTCCGTTAACAGCTCCCATCAAATCTGTTGAAATTCTCGCCTTACACTTTTTGCAAAAACGTCCAGAACAAATCGGTCTGCCACAGGATTCGCAGGTGATTTCCGCACTCGTAGGGTTGGAAAGCACAAGCCTCTCCTCTCGAATCCAGCGAATAATCTGCTTTACGGAAATCTTCAATTCCTTCGAAAGTTCCTCCACGGAAGCGTCCGGATGATCATGCAAATATTCTTTTACATCCTTAAAACGCTCATCTATTTTCTTCTGACACTCCGGACACAACCGTTCCCCATCAATCACATTAAACAATCGTCCGCAGCTTCTGCAATTCGTAACATTCATTCTGCTTCCTCCTAATAACCATTTCCGATGCACACCGATAGGAAAAAGACTTTTTCCACACCCGCAGCAAGTAGCTGCCTTGCAACGGCTTCTGCTGTGCTTCCTGTCGTGTAAATGTCATCTACTAATAAAATATATTTATATTTTACTATAAATTTTTCCACATGAAAAGCATTTTTAAGGTTATTTTTGCGTTCCTCATCCCCTAATTCTTTCTGTGGCTTTGTATCCACAATTCTTTGCACTGCAGCAGGTTCATAGGCCAGCCCTAAAGCATCCGCAAGTTTCTTCGCAAACACATCAGCCTGATTATATCCCCGCTGTTTTTCTTTTTTGCGATACATCGGTACAGGAACCACCGCTTCGACACTTTTTCCTGTAATCCAATCTCCATATTGTTTTTGTGCCTCATCAGCAAAAAAATCAGCATATGTCCGACGATTTCCATATTTAAAACGATACATCATTTTTTTTGCTTCATCCTGATACAAAAATAAAGCCTTCCCCTGCTGATAACAGGAAAACGGTGTTCCTTTCCAAAACGGACTTTGCTTTTGCTGTATTCCTCTGGTACAGTCATGGCAGTATTCCTGTTTTTCCCTGCGCACCGGTCGTCCGCAATGGTAACAGACATTATCTCCCACCGGCTTTAATTTTGTTTTGCACTTTCTGTGCGTCCATTCTCCATTTCGTACCTCCGCTGCCTCAAGAAGATCATCACACACCGGGCAGCGTGGTGGAAATAAAAACTGTAAAAACTTTCCCCCTGTTTTTATAAAGTTTACCTCCTTCCATCTTGTCTGTACATCAGCTCATCCTCAATTGCCGTGAACTACCCATTGTCTAAAGCCAATGGGCTTCCTGCTTCGCAGACCTCGTTT
>OGOQ01000273.1_pt1 | contig 58190 bp, 60 predicted proteins | sample 1552691 | NCBI WGS metagenome assembly OGOQ01 (sample SAMEA2580209, study PRJEB22360) | human gut metagenome | biome: human gut; feature: human-associated habitat; material: faeces | place: Denmark | collected 2008/2010
CTGCACCCAAAAACAATGAAAAAAATGTGGAGACAAGCCCCTGGGTGTGCCCTTGACTGTCGCCGCTTGTAGTAAATTTGCAAAGTAAAATCAAGGGGATAACGCTTAAGAAAATGAATGAACGCTCACCCAAAGAAACAAGAAAAGTAGTAGGAATCTAAAAAGACGCCACCTTAAACTAAAAACCTTGAGAAGAATAGCCCTACCTATACCCATGTGTATCCATCAACATCACCGAGAAAAGAGAGAATACTCCTAACCTCTTTTCATCCAGGACTCCGAGACCCATCACCACAAAAGCCAGCCAATCCTCCCTCAAGGAAGGCAAGCTAAAGGAGGAAATACCAAAGACAAAAGAGACCTGTCACAAGGATGACAAAGGACTACCACCTTCCAAGACCAAGCCACCATCTTCAAAAAAGTGAAGTAAAAAAAGGAGGAGGCAAATTCTATCATATCGCCTGCATGACCTCCTACCTATCTGTTAGAAGGTAGCCTACCCCCCATTGCAACTCTCCAAACTTCTCTAAAAAAGATAGAATAAAAATCAGCCATCAGGCAAGCATCTGCGATACCTATTTTCCGGCATAACCTTCCTGTTATGCCGGACGGCTGCGCCCTAAGAATGCAGCCGAACCGAGGGAAAGAAACCCTAGATAGAGCCTCTCCCCCACTCCCTGCTAAAAGACAAAACCAGCAAACAAGTCCAACTGCAGGGTGCCAGAAAGCCGCCCCTTTAACTTCTTCACAAGTTTAGCAGCTTTCTTGTCTTCCTGTAGAAATTTGACCAGGCTATTGATAGCCGTATCATGCGCCTCATTCTCGGAACGAAAAAGACCGGTAAAAAGACCTGGCAAGAAAGACCATCCCCTGGTTCCATAGCAAACAAAAACCCCATATGTCCACAATCCATTGGGATGCTGCAATATTCTAATCTCCAGGTTTTCCTCAATCTTCTCAACTTGAGTGCGTGGTTGCAAGTAGGAAAGTACGTCAACCCAAAGATACTCACTGAGTTTAAGTTCAGAAGGAGCACGGACATACCCCAACTGCTTGAGCTTTACATAATCACGTCTGGCAAACTCTATATGCCGATTTCTCATACTTGAGTTGTCTGATGCAAAAAGACCTTCCAACTCCAAAATTTCATCATCTAAAATGTCAGCCATGTTGAAAAAGTTGTGGCAAGGTGGTTAGCCTTGCCGTTTCCTTCTTTAATCTGTTACTCTATAATAATACTGTAACTTAGCCCCTTTGAGATTATCCTCTGCGTAACAAGCTGCTGCATGATAATACTTATCGTAAAGTTTGGCTAGTTCCATGTTTTTTTCATACCACTGGGCAATCTTATGATTCAACACCATAACAAGTTCAGTAATGTAAACACAATTGTCTTTCCATTCATTGAACGCACGATGGAATGTGTCTGTAACGGCATCCCCTCCAAAAGCATCAGCTATGGAGAAATCCTGCCAAAATGTGGTACGTGGCTTGTAACCTGTCTCACTCTCGATGTTCCACATGGGAACCTTGATTTGAATTGTCTCTGTCATGTTCTTAATCCTTTAAAGTTCAACTTGAATTTATTCTGGATTTCAGATTCACAGCCTTTTTAAGACTTTTGCTATCGTAAAATCCGAGTTTTTTTTAAAGTCATTCCGGCATACCCGTCATCACTTTGCCTTTTTACGTGCTTAAAAGATGGAAGGCTCAAGAAGTCAGAACACCCAACAATCTGTAGAGAATCTTTTCTGGAATACCCAATCTCTGATTGTGGAAGGCTGCTTGAAAAGATTCTCTGCAGATAACAGAAATGTGGTGTTTGGTATCTGACAAGCCTGCCAATACCTTTGCACGTCAAAAAGCAACTGATGACAGGTAAGTCAGACAGAAAAAGCACGAGGTTTTATATCGATAGCAAAATTACCTATAGATATAATACATAGACAAACAACGCAATAGTATAAAAAGTTAATTCTGTTTACATTAGAAAAAAACAAGGAAACATCAGTACAGCTTAAGACAAAAAAAAGCCATTGCCTAAGATCCAACAATCTCAGTCAATGGCCAACCCTATCTCTTAGCAGACATTTTACTTAAATGCCTGAATATACTGCTTTAAAGCATCACGTAATATCTCTTCACAACTCTTTTTTGTCTTAATCTTAGTGAGCATAAGCTGCTCATAGTCTTCATCAGACAAATAAGTCTGAACACCATGCATAGTGGCTCTTTTCTCTGCAAGAGACATCTTCTGTTTCTTAACAACAGGCTGTTCATTACCAGGACGTACTGCCTGATTCATATTACTAAACGCTGCGCGAAAATCCTTTCCTGCCATAATTCTAAATATTTATAGATTAAACAATTCTTTAATTACTAAAGAGTAGTCATTTGCTGCTGTACAATAAGGTGAATATGAGAACAGGTCAGTCAGCTCTGTCTGCGCTTCATTTACCTTGATGCAACGTCGAATACCATGCGACAAGACCTTATCACCATATATATCTTTAAGAAAACCCAGCGCCTGACGGACAATGCGAGGTCTCTCATCCAGCATTACAGGTAACAGACCTAATAATTCAAGATCTTTATTCAAGGCAAATCTGCCATTCTTTACCTCATTCAATGCTCCAAGAATGGCAGCCAAACCATTCACAGAAAGTCCTTCCATCTGAACAGGTATAAGCAAATGACTGGCAACAACCATAGCATTGTAAGTTGACTGAGACAATGCTGGAGGGCAATCAATGAAGATATAGTCAAAGAAATCTATAGGATCAGTGATACCTTCACCGGTAAAATCTATGCAAGGACTGCTGATGCAAGCTCCTAACACTTGACGAGGAGATCCGGTATTCTGAAGGAAAGGATCAACATCCTGCATTTTTGCAGAACCTGGAACATAATACGCACCTATCTTAGACTTGTATATAGGAAGACCCTTACAAGCAATCATAGAATCAAAAACAGTAGCACAACCTTCTGGAGCATGGTTCAAAAGGGTTAAGTTACACTGAGGATCCAAGTCTATCTCAAGGATTCTTAGATTCTTATCCTTTCGGAGCATACCAGCTGCAAGATTTTGCACTGTAGTCGTTTTGCCAACGCCACCCTTATTATTGACGATAGCCAAGATCATTTTCAGTCTATTTTCCATATCTTTGACTTTTAATTATTAATTTATGGTGCAAAGATACATTAAATAATTGAAATAAACAAGAGAAATCGCAAAAAAGATTGTTTTCAAACATAATATTTTGCAAACATATTTGTATACATATAAGTTTGCAAGCATCAAACAACTTATATTATACTATTAATCAAACGTTTATAAAAAACAATTAAAAAGGTTTTCAAACATACATGTTTTATAGTTTTTCGGCTTTCAGTTTTACAAACAGCCAAACATACTGTCTTTCAAACATAAACGAACTGAGTATAAAAAAAGGAACAGTTAAGCAACACTATAAAGAAAAGTAGAGCTTAGTAGTTCCAGACGGAAACACATACCTCCCTACTCCAATCTATTAACATCAACAAGAAACATACTTCCCCAAAAGTAACATACAAAGATCAAAAAGGAAAGAAAAGGAGATTGAAGATAATTGATGATAGCAATACCAAACAAAATCTAGTAACACCAGGATAAAACTGTTAGGAAACATTCAGGAATACAAACTTACGAAAAAAAACATGGATGCTTGTTCCAGTCATCAAAATGATTTTAAAACAAAATATTAAATGAAAAATGTAAATTCTCCCCAAGAATGATTATCTTTGCAAAGCGTCTAATAGAAAGACCAACAGAGTGAACGTTGGATGGCATTGTTCGTCACCCTCAGACACTCTCTTTGTCCAACCACCGAAAGAATTCTCGACCAAATTCTAGCATACATGGTTGCGGTCTTACAAAAAAGATAGTAAATATGAAATGCATCACAAAGGTAATGAACCGAAATGCTAAATGCAAACATGTTTGCTTTCAAGCATACACGTTTACATTATACATAGTTTGCCGACTATCAAACAATCAAACAACGAAAGAAAAAAATGTAAGCTAGCTTTCAAAGGAACCAGTGTAAAAAAAACAAAAGACTTTGTTTAATTGAAATCAAACATACAGATAATCATATATACGTAATTATCGGTTTGCAAAGAACCAAACAATCAAACATACAAAATTACATGTATTCATGTATGCAAGCTAACAGATAAAACAGGAATGTAAAAAAGTTATAGAAAACAAAGAAACATGTAACCAAACATACAAGTTTACAAACAAACTTAAAAGACATAAAGAACATTTGATACGCCTGCAAGTTTTCAAACATTCAAACACACAAACAATCAAACGCTCAAACGTACAAACAAAAAAAGTAAGATCAAAACTAAAAAGAAACAATGAATTTCAAGTGATAAAGTACATTACAAATAGTAAAACAAAACAACCTAAAACTCTATAATATACTATAGAAAATACACATATACAAACATACATGTTTTCATGTAAACAATATGAAAGCACATTAATAAACTACATATCAGTAAGTTAACAGCTCAAAGAAACTCCAGAAAAACTAATTCTAACTTTCAAAGATACAGTCTTTCAAACATGTTTGTTTTCAAACAAACAAAGAATTCAGCAAAGTAGGAATATATAAATAAATATGAGAGAAAGTAAACAGGAATAAATAAAAGTCATAGTGTATCATGAATTTAAACGTATAAAAAACAAGGATTCAATGAAACATGTTTTCAAACATACAAAATAGATACCCAATTAAACTCATGTAACAGTTAACAGACTGAACCTGGATAAAAGGATTCTATTACAAATATTTTTGTTTTTTGGTTTACAAACATACATGTAAACAAACGATATTGAATAAAAGAGATAATAATATGATAACCCGTATTCTGACTTTATATCTTTCTAGATAACATGTTTTCGGTTTTTCATGTTTAGAAGTAAACAGCTTCACATAATGCTTATTTTCAAACATTCAAGAAATTTTCCACAGAGTCAACAATATAATGAAAATCAGGCAGTAATACGGATAATAAAACATACTAAAACAAAATATCATGTTTACCATGATACAAAGAAACAAGAATGTTTGAGATCAAAAGAACAAAAATCAACCAGACAAACTAGCAATTAAACGAGCAAACAATATATCTTGAAAAAGAAAGAAGGAGAGAGCACAATGATATATAGAGATTCAAAAAAAATGGAAGAGTGACAAATGCAATACGTTTGCGTACGGGTTTTCCATTTATCTGTTTTTTTTGTTTTCAAACATACTTATAAACATATACTATAGCTATATATCTATATATTAATGTATTAAAAAACACAATACAAATATACAAATATACTTGTTTATAGGTTTTCAAACTTTCAAACAGAAATTGAAAGTAAAAGAGAACACATCATCAGGTGAAAAGATTTGGAAAGCTCAATACAAAATAAGATAGTAAAGAATAACAAAAAGTATGTAAGATAGATTATTGATGGGGTAGGGTAGCAGGTATCTTATACAACTATGACAGTTAAGTCTGTCCAAATATATAATTAATAAGCATCTGATACAAATTCGTGTTACGGCAGTCACAAATCATCTATGTAGCCACTTATATCTTCAATCATGAACTTTCATGGCAACAGTTCATAAGTTTCCAGAAGGAGTTTCTAACGAAAAATCAGAATTTTTATAAGCAGAGCCTTCAGATTCTGCAAGTCGCTTATCTTTTATATCCATTCATTCTACAATTGGATTGTATAACGCCGCAGTTCCGCCACAAAAAAAGTCCTCTGCAACAATCTTCTTTGGAACAGCGGCTTCTTGCATTAACTCCTCACCATGAAGAGTCGATAACCTGGCTGCAGCATCCTCCATCTCCTGTATCATTACTTCAGTCATATGTTACGACTACTAAAGTTGATTTACCCCATTCTTAATCTATAGGCAAGACTCCCTACTTTTATGTAGTTTTCAACAGACGATTCCATTCTCATGGTAACTATATAGGTTTACTATCGCCACGTTGCAAATACAATAAGCAAGTAGGGTAGGGGATAAACTAATTCCCATGCTCTGAACAAAATGGATTCTAAAATAAAGTAAATAGCGAACATTTTTATTTGTTTTCAAACATGTTTGCAAACCTGCAAATAAGATATAATTCTATAGATCAGCTATTTACATCATACTACAATCAAGTAAGGTAACCTACATGTAAATGTGCTTACAAACTTTCAAACATACAAACTTTTAATGATAGCGTTCAATCAAGAATGTTATAGATGGGAAAATATCCAGATATTAATGCAAGTAAGAGGTAAAGGAAAATGCCGGAAATATGTTACAGAATAGGGTAGGGGAGAGGACAAAATACAACGAGAAAGGGCATGCCTTGCTGAAGACATGCCCCGTATATACTATTCTTCCTCAGAGATTTCAACAGATGGGATCTCACCAAGATAAGCTCCCATATCCTTCCTGTCTCTCCATACAAAAACATCATTGATAAAATTCATCAACTTCTCATGCTGCTCATGGATGCTATCAACAATTTGATTATAATAGTCTAAATCCTCATCTTTAGAAGTAGAGGTAAGCTGAATGTTCAGGTCATCCAGAGCGTCAAGATGAGCATTGAGCTTGAAATACACTTGCTGATAATATTTCCTTTTCTCCATTTCCTCATGATGAGTAGATTCTAAAATCATTCTCAGACCTTCATCCTGTTCCGAGAAGTCAACTTCTTCTAGCGGAATGAATGCAGTGGCAGCTTCATCGCCAGCCAGGATGAAGAATACAACCAACCTATCTCTACCATGCCAAATGTGATGTGGGTCAGTTTGCAACCAATTCTTCACTTTGCGCACAGATGGAATGGATGAATTGAAACTAGATATTATTTTCACCATAATCTTATGTATTAATCGTCAAACAATCTACCTTGTACTCCCTTACCTGGCTTTCCATTCATATACGGAACTCCATAATCTTCATAGAGCATCTTGCATACTGAACCACAGATTTTTCTCTCGTTAGTATCAAAATCATCTTTACTATATCTCAAGGCTATTTTCTTCAGCTGCTTGGCAATTTTCTCTAGAATTTCAATTCTTTCTGACTGCGAGTCAACTGTAGAAACAGATTTGCTGATGGCAGTGATATAATAGCTGGACTGCTCAACTCTGAAATGCGCACGAAGGAAGGTGTTGATCTGGGTGATGATCTTGGTCAGTTTTGCACCATAACCTTCAGACAGAATCTTAATCTGTGTTGGTGTAACCGGCTTCTTTGCACCAAGTCTTGCAGTATTACCATTTGTTTCAATGATAAAATAGTAGGCAGTAACAGCACCTCTGGAGTTCTTGCTCTTAACCTTATAATCAAAACAAACGTCACAAAGTCCCTTTTCGTAGAGTTTCCTGATGTCGTTCTTAGCCTTGTCAAGCACTCGCTTCTTGAAATCAGAACCATTTTTATACTGTTCTTTCTGGATAATGTTGCCCTTTTCATCCTTAATTTCTAGAAGGTTGAACATCTTCTTGATATCATGAACGGTCATGAAGAAGATCTTGTCTTCCTTGTTGCGATACTGACAGCAGAATTCATAGAAGCGTTGTGAGTACACACTCTTGAAGCTCATCTCGATATACATGTCAAAGACAGTAAATTCAGATGAGAGGTTGGTGAAGTAGGGGAGGAGTACTGGAGTAATACCCACAGTATAGGTCTCTTGATCAGGATGCTCATCCACATACGACAATAAACCAGCATAAATGCGGTGACCGTCTTTGGAATGAAAGACCTTCTTTGAATCAGTGATGTTCTTTAATGCATTGAAGGCATAATCCAAGTTTGAGCTATGCCCGGATACACATTCAAGAAGCTGGCTACGAGTCAGGGTAAGCTGATACTTCTCTGGATGTCCATCTGGAAGATCCTTGTTTTTCTGTATACCACGAAGAATCTGCAACCAACAATTTCTCTCAACTGCAGAAAGATTGCTGATTGCCTGAGTAACATCGTTTGGCTGAGAAATAAAATAGTGTGGATTTTCTGCCAGAATCAATCCATCAACTTTCTTAGGACGCCCAGGTTTCTTCTTAGCAATCTTGCCTCCTTCATCGCCAGAAGGTATTACCTCTACAACGACCTCCTCAATTTCTTCCTTTTTCTTCGCTTTAGCCATAGCTGTATGATTTTAATTTTGGGTACAAAAATACACAATTTCTGCGACAATCCTCTTAAAAGAGTCGTAAATTACATTTTTTTAACCTCTAAAAGACAAGACAAAATTATAAAATCTAGAAACAATGAGTTCAAAAAGCAGGAAGTCATTCTATAACTAATTGAAAATCAATATAGCAATTTGAGTTCTGACCATAAAAAACATGGTATTAGATTAGAAAATGGATGCGACAAAATTATATGTAAAAATAGAATTTTTAATTAATTTGCGACATATATATAATATAGATTGTCGTAAACAAAGTTATTTCACAGCTCTTGTTTTGAGTAATTCTTTATTATCATCACTTATAATTATATTGTTGTGTATTGGATTGACTTAATTTATTGGTTTTCGTTAAAGTAATACTTTAATATAGGTTATATATCTTATTACGACAATTTTATAAATGATAATTGTTTTTATAGTAAGAAAAGCCAGAGTTTGAAGGCAAAATCACGCTAAGTTTATATTTTTGTCTGGGCTTGAGTTTTAGGGATTGGGATATAATATATAAACTTTTGAATCTCTGATAGTTAAAACATTGCTGCGACAAAATTATAATATATAGAAAGGAATGATTATCAATTTTTTAACTGGCACTTTGCTACGACAAAATTATAAAAAAACAAAAAATTTGATTTTTAAAACGACCATTTAATAATTATGTCGCAAATAAAATCATAATAACTATAATTGTGTCGCATGTGATGTGGCATATAATGGAGAATTCTTAATAAATAAAGGCTGTAAAAAGAATACTTTATTAATGTATAGCTTGTTTTTAGGGAGATGGATGAAGAAAGGCTTTAATGAATATTCCATGTTATTGCGACAAAATTATAAGCCAAATCTAATTCTATAGGTGAAGTATTCCATAATAGAAGTTAACGTTATAATTTTGTCGTAATATACACCAAAAATCGAAGTATAAGATAATTATAATTTTGTCGCAACATGATTGTATTTGTTTGTTTATCAGAGAATTGAATGATTTTAATAAAGTAACTTGCGACAAAAATAGAAATGCCCAATAGGGCAGGGGATAATTATGTAATATACCTGCGACAAAAAAATAAAGGAAATCAGATAAAAGTAGGATGTTTTACGACTTCGTTGTATTTTGGTCGCAAATAGATTCAATTGGTTTATTATTCTGTCGTATGAGCAAATAAAATATATAGAAGGTATACTATAAAGTCTTTTGATTCAATATGTTATAAGTATTTATAGAAATGTTATCGCGACATAATTATTGGTTGAATTAGGCAGGAATAGCAGTTAACTCTTGAATTTGCATGTTATGCGTGAGGATTATGACTTATATTAGAAAGAATAAGAAGACCAAAATATAACACTATCTAACATAAAGATACTTTTATTAACGCACAAAAAAGTCTGTTCTTTCTTTATATGGCCTGGCTTTCAAAAATTTTCCCTCCTTGAAGCTGGGAGTTTCCTTTTTCTGCATCATAACGGAGGAAGAAACTCCACTATAAGTCCTTCTGCCAGTCTGCTCTTTTTTAAATCTCTTTTTTTGGCTTATTCTTTTCAGTATCTGTAACTAACTGGTTTATAATATCTCCCTTTAGCTACCTGCGACATAATTATAAGATGATGCGACAAAAATATAAACCCATCTGCGACATAATTATAAATCTTAGGTGCTTTGTTGCGACAAAATTATAAGGGTATAATATGAATCTAGATTAACGTTTTTTGCATATAAGATGGTTTGTTAGGATAGATGTGATTACTAGAAGTGATATACTAGAGTAATCATTGTCCAATTAAATATTAGAAATATTCATATATCTATCTGGTAATCTGTATTTTGCAGGTATATTTTAATGAAACGAACTTGAATTGTTTGGCTCAAACTGTTCTTCTTTTGTCTTTAAAATGGCTTTGCTTACCATATATTATTTCGCATTAATAGTATTCTTCAGGATTGCTTCGATTTCGCATCTTTATAAAAATGTCGCACCATTAGAATGAGGATGATTAATATATGTACCATATGATAACATCATCTAACATAAAGATACATTTATTAACGCGCAAAAAAGTCTGTTCTTTCTTTATATGGCTTGGCTTTCAAAAATTTTCTCCCCATGAAGCTGGAAATTTCCCCTTTCTTCATCATAACGGAAGAAGAAACACCACTATAAGTCTTCTTGCCAGTCTGCTCTTTTTTAAATCTCTTTTTTTGGCTTATTCTTTTCAGTATCTATAACTAACTGATTTATAATATCTCCCTTTAGCTACCTGCGACATAATTATAAGATGATGCGACAAAAATATAAACCCTTCTGCGACATAATTATAAACTCTTGGAGATTTGGTGCGACAAAATTATAAAGATATGGGATTTGCGGCAATTAACAGATTTTTTATCTCTCCTTCTCCTGTAGTATTGATTCTGGACCTTTTCCTCTGTATTCCATATAGGCATTCTTGAGTTTGCTGCGACAAAATTATAAGGAATAAATGCCTTCATGGCCTTGTAGAATCCAAAGACAAGTTTGGTGATATGAGAAGAGATAGGTACAGGGGGCTTCAAATTAAGAGATAGCTTTCTTTTTCTTGATTTGTATGGGAGACCAGGCTCTTAGATGATTTTGCAATGAAACTTTCCTCGGTAAAATTGCAACAACGTCTTAAATCGCAGAAAGATGCCCTTTTTCCTTTTTAGTAGTGTGAAATTGAAGAGAGGGGAGAAGTTGTCTTTGCTATTATGTGATAGATGGAAAAAGAGAAGTATTACCCCAAATATTATGGTGTAGCACTTCTCTTCTTTCTTGAGATCTTCCAGCAACAGAGGACTCTTCTACGTTTCCGATTCTAGGCTAGAAATTGTAAGGCAAAAAACTAGTTCTCTGTATTTTGTGGAACGATTTCTTCACGCAGCCTGTTATGAACTGTGAAAAAATCATTCATTAACTTTATCTATTATTTCTTTCCATTTCTCAGGAGAGTAAGCTGTAACAACTGCAAGAACTGAAACGCCAAGAACAAAAAGTAACATCATATGAATACTCGTTTTCCGTGTGAACCCACGACAGACCTGCTGCAACTAGTAATTTAAAAATATTATTCCCTCTCCCCAAATCCCGAAGATTAAAAGGTGATAGGCTTTTTACGTGCAAGTCAATACGATAAATAAGAGTAAACAGGGTGCAAGGAATTTCTGTATTATTTTCGGTAGCCATCGGCTGCTTAGACAAGAAATACAGAAATAGCCTTTAGGCGGTACTTGCAGGTTTACGTTTATCGTAATTTTGCAAAGTAAAAACCTGGCTCCTTGATATTGGACATGGGAGCGATAAGGAGATGGAAAGAATCATCGTTGCAGTAGGTAAGGAGTCTATATTCGCGAGTGAAGGCCCCCCATTGCTGTGACTCCGGAAGTGGTATCAATGGCTTTCACCTGGATGATCATGAAAACAAATGCTATTTTCAGTTGAATTCTGTCAGAAATCTCTAGTTTAGGCAAAAAAAAATGAAGGTGTGAATAAAAAATACATACCATAGCAATATCTTTGCAGCCAGAACGTTATCAAAACATTAAATGTAATATACAAGTATGGCATTGAATCAAACCAACAAGCTCGTGTGGGCACATAAGATTACCTTCGAGGAACTGAACCGCCGCTGGATGGACAATGTGGATTTGAGCGGAGGCGAGGAGATGTTGAAGCGTACCTTCCACAAGTTGAATATCTTCAACACCTTTGGCTTGTCGATAGAATGCGAAAAGACAGCTCCTCATTCAATAAAGATAATCAATAAGTACACGTTATGAAAGATTTTGCAGCAATAGACTTTGAAACAGCTAATAATGAGCGTTCATCAGTCTACTCCGTGGGCATCGTCATAGTTCGTGACGGCGAGATAGTGGACAAATTCTACTCACTCATCAAGCCCGAACCGGAGTATTACAACTATTGGTGTAGCCAGGTGCATGGCTTGTGCACTGCCGATACAGAAGATGCGCCCATCTTCCCTGAAGTGTGGAAACAGATAGAGCCAAAGATAGCCGGTCTCCCTCTCGTAGCCCACAACAAGGCGTTCGACGAGAGCTGTCTGAAAGCGGTCTTCCGTATCTATCAGATGGACTATCCCGGTTATCCGTTCTACTGTACCTGTGTGGCTTCACGCCGAGTCTAGCCACAAGGTAATCATACTCTTGATGTAATTGCAGCTCGCTGCGGTTATGATTTGTCAAACCATCATCATGCCTTGGCCGATGCAGAAGCCTGCGCTGCCATCGCATTACAAATACTATAAAATATGAGCTCAATAAACAATTTAAAGGATAGCTTAAAGGACATAGGTTACAAGACAACCATTACCCTATCAAATTATATTCAACTTCTGAAAGGATTAGGAAGCTTCGTCATTCCTGACTATCAGCGTGGTTATGTTTGGGGACAGAGAAAGAAAAATTCGCAATCTGATTCAGTCTCTTTCTTAATCAATTCACTTAAGGAATCATACAAACATAAAAGTGATATATTCCTTCAAGGGATAACTGTGCATGAAAAGAAAGAATCCTTTGATATTGTTCTCGTAGATGGTCAACAAAGGACAACTTTCTTCTATCTTCTACTGAAATATACGGGCTACAAAGATTATATAAGTATCAAATATGATATTCGTAAGGAATCCAACGACTTCCTAAATAATCTAGACAAGGAGGATTGTTCCCGCAATGATGCAGAAGAATACCAAGATATTTTTTTCTTTAAAAGAACACTGCGTATATTCGCAAGGGAGTTAAAGGATATTGATAAAGAAGATTTTAGAAAATATATTCTTGAACATGTAAAGTTTTTATTCGTTATCATTCCTGAAGAACAGGCTAAGATAGTTTTCACTATGATGAATGGCAATAAAGCCAAAATGACGGATGAGGAGCTAATTAAAGCAGAATTGTTGCGATGCGCATCCCTTGAACATAACTTGTTTAGCGAAGCAGAACATATCGCTCTCCGGGGCCGATTGGCACGAGAATGGGATTCATGGCTCTATTGGTGGAGTGACAAAAATGTTGAATCGTTTTTTAGGACAGGAGGCAAACAATTGGGTTGGTTGCTCCCACTAGTCAGCGAGAGTAGTAAAGTAAATTTTAATGGTTTTAAGGACAAACTTCTTAAGTCGCAGACGATGAAGCAGTCTAAGAGTGTGTTCAAGCAAATGAGACTTCTTCAAAAGTCGATAGAAGATGCTTATAATCATTCTATTTCGTACAATTATTTAGGAGTAATCCTTTATATTCGCAATAATGCAGAACAACGATTTGCCTTTCTCAGATGGTATTTTGGTATCAATCAGGATGGTTCCCATTCTAAGTCTATAGCTGAGTTAAAACGCTATTATGATTGGGCAATTATTGGTGTCAATCATGAGGATATAGTCGCAGTAAATGTTGAAAGATATTCCGATGCTCGTAATAGATTTCAACGTGAGTTAGAAAGCAATATGTTGTTTATGTATTATTATGAAACAGCCTATCGGTGGCTATTACGTCAAAACATTAAGCAGGATAATCTTTATAGCGATAGAAAGTTCGATTTTAATATCGAATACAATCGTTCCTTGGAGCATGTATATCCTAAATCAAAAATAGGTCATAAAAATGATCAGAAAATTGCTTTGGGCTGGAATGACGAACCTATTAAGGATGAATGCTCTATTGCCCTCTGGCGTGAAGAAATGGAATGGACGTGTAAAGAGGATCACCATATATACTATGGTTCTGAACACTGTATTGGAAATCTGGTACTTCTTTATAAGCGTGATAATTCAAAGTTCAACGATGCGGATTTTCGCAAGAAGAATCAGTTTTTTTTTACAGATCAAGATGATGAATCATTCAAAAGTCGTCATTTGATCCATACAACGATGGTCTTTTCTGATGTAAATTGGGAAGATAAAATCTCAGATAAACCATGGAACAAAGAGCAAGTTCCAATGCGTAAATATGCAGAACTCAAGGAATTTGAGAACGAATATCCTGAAATTTATAATAAAACGAATTAATTTATGGCACAGTTAATAAGTGGTGAGGCATATTCACTTAGTGAAATATTTTGTGGTGAGAATGATAAAGTAATCATTCCAGATTTGCAGCGTGACTATTGCTGGGGGAATCCTATTTCAGATAATGCTGAGGATTCACTTGCAAGTTCCTTTATTGATAGTATCCTAAGGCTTGAAAAGTCGCAGGAGATTACTATGGGGTTGATTTATGGATATTATGATAAGGTGTTGACTCCATATCACTTACAACTCTGTGATGGGCAACAGCGTCTCACGACATTGTTCTTGATTATCGGAGTAATCAATAGAATGTTGCCTGGAAATAAATACAGAGATTTGCTCATTTCCAATTTTGAATTGCTAGAGGATGACAATGAACCGCATCTTCTCTATGGAATTAGAGAAAGTTCCTTGTATTTCTTAAGTGATCTTACATTGCACTATTTTCTTAAAGATAGTTTGTCTGTTAACGAATTGGGAGATCAGTCATGGTTCCTCAATTCTTATCATCATGATCCGACTATAGCTAGCATCATACGAGCCTTGACGACTATAGAATGTAAGCTCAAAGACTGTAAGAATTTAGAATTACTTGGCGATTTTCTTATACTTAAGCTCAAGTTCCTTTTTTATGATATGGATAATAGACAGAATGGAGAGGAAACTTTTGTTGTCATCAATACAACAGGAGAACCATTGACTGCCAACCAAAATTTAAAGCCACAGATAATGATGGCAAATCCATCTTATTCTAGGTGTACTAACGACAGCCAAAATGGAGTATTTAATGCAGCACAAGACTGGGAAATTATGGAAACCTGGTTTTGGAAACATCGGAAGAAAAATGAATATGACACATCTACAGAAGGAATGCTTGCATTTCTTCACTGTGTTCGTATTCTTGAAAGTGGGGATGAATCTTCATGGTATAAAAATTACGAGATATCAAATGATAAGTTTCCATTGTCTATATCAATGGATACTATTTGGAAGTGGTTCTGTGCATACAAACGTATGTATGAAACTGATTATGTCCGTTTGTTTACTCCTAAAATAAACTATCCAGAGACTCAGTCACATTATACCCAAAAAGAATTATATTCAATTCTTCCAACAATGGTATATTGTGCAAAATACCCAGAGGCATCTGTAAATAATATTCAAAGAGTATATCATATTCTCTGTAATATGGCAAGATATAGGAGTGTGTATAGATCACCAAAAAATGAGGCAATAAATGTTCCAGGCTATAGAATGTGTGAACTTATTAAATCACTTCCTGGTGAAGATATTCTTGGATTATTAGAACTCCCCAAATTCGATGTAGAAGAAGAAATATCCAAACTAACTTTTATCAAAACTACTGCTGTAGATGAAGAGCAAAGAAGACTGATAGAAGTATTATTTGCTGAAGCAGAAGACTTCAGTATATATGATGGTCAAATACAGACTCTTGTAACATGGAGTAATGGTTGCTATAACCGTTTATCAGAACTCTTCAATGCTATAAAGGAGTTGTGGATAATAGGAGCCAGTAGAAACAAACTCAGACAAGCTTTGCTTGCATATGGTATAGATGGATATCCTATGGATACAGGTACAGCAAACCTTACTTTGTGCTCAAAGACAGAATGGCGTACACTTTTCGAACAAAATGGAGAGAGTATACTATCTTTTATACAGACTTTCATTGAAGAGCGAAGTTTGGATTCAATCATTAAGAATAATATTGATAGGAATTCTCTGTATAATCCTTTAATCCAGAATATCGACTATCTGGATTTTGCCCAGGACCATAAGATTAGAGTCTATGCTCAAAATGTGATAGAAGTTATGGAAAAGACAAGGGCTAATGGAAACTATAAGTTATTCCATAATGGTGAAGTGTTTGAAAAGACTCTAGTAAAAATGGACTCTTGGGGTGGATTTCGCATCTGGTCAGACGGTAATGTTTCTGTATTTTATGCCAAAAGTTCAATGTACAATATAACACTAGATATGAATATCGAAAATGATGGATATAGAATAATAGCATGGTTGGATAGGGCTCCTAATAAGACATCTGTAAGACCGAGTGCTCTGAAAGATTTGGGGTTTGATAATGTTGAAGGGGTATGGTCATTGCCAATAATAGCTTCTCCTAAACAAGCAAAGGAAAAGTTCTCATATATAACCTATGAGTTAGAAAAAAAAATGTTGGACTCATGATGATTTAGATATTCAACACCAGTCTAAAGACCTATATGTTGACGATAGCGCTGTATCGGTACCATGCGTAGCGGTGTAATCGGTACCATGCTATCGTCAATATTTCGATTGTGAGAAGATTGGTTGATTTGAACTACTCATAAGCTAAAAACTTGTAGTATCCAACTTCATCATGGAAAGCTTGCGAGCAAGACTTACGACCTCTTAGTCTTCAAGTTTTGCCCACTGCTATAATATGGCTAAGTTACAAAAGAGTGGGGAACTAAAAAAGTTCTCCACTCTTTCCCTTAAAACGCTCTGTACCATATTGATAAAGAAATTCCTTTATTAACCTTTGATAGGCAAGGGTGTTGAAATTTCGTCTATGTGTATCGTCAACTTCTGAGTGACATTTTATACATAGGCACTCCAAGTTACTATCCCGGTTGTCTGTTTTGTCTCCATTCTTATGATGAGTTTGCATGAACTCACTTTCAAATGGATTCATTACCTTCACACCACATCTTTCACAGGTAAAAGACGGATAATGCGCTCCAAATTGTATTCCAAACTAATGGTTTATATAATATTGCCATGAAAAAGAGGGGGCGTCATGGTCTTATGACTCACCCTCTATTTCCAACCAAAATCGCTTTCCTGGTATTAATCATCATCAACTACTTATAGTTTTCATCATCGTTAATGATGATGTCCAGATCTTCTGCTATTTTCTTCAGCCCATTTTTGATTCTTCCGCCTAATGTCCATGCCTTTGGCTTATTGACAGGCGGTTCTGCAAGAACTTCTCTTGAGTTTTCTGCTGTAGGAGAATTGTCTTCCACCCAAACCTTAGCTGGCTCTTCTTCAGACTCATTTCCTGACTCTTCTTCTTGATGGGCAATAGTAGCTTCTTTCTCGGTAGCATCTGGATTGATGTTATCTATAGATTCTGCTTCTTGCTTTTGCCCAGTTTTATTTGCTAGCGTCTGGAAGTTGTCTCTGATAGGATGATAGAGCTTGTCGATGATTCTCTGATAGTCTTCCTCATCCTTCGATACAGAAGAACTTTCAGGAATATCTTCGGCCAACTCATTGTTCAGACCAGTTGCCAGAATGGTGACTTTGGCATCCTCATCCAGACTGTCATCATCAGAAAGACCCCAAATCACCTTGATGTCAGGGTTCAGTTCATCAAAGAAGGCATCAATTTCTCTCATCTCCCTCACAAAGATAGGGTGCTTGCTGGAAGTGTAGATATTGAAAAGGATGCGCTGGGCATTACTGATGTCGCTGCCATAGAGCAGAGGAGAGTCTAACGCATTCTTGATGGCACTCTGAACCCTTCCCTCACCACTGGCTCTACCCATGGCCATGATAGCACCGCCACCGCTCTTGATGGTAGTCTCGATGTCACGGAAGTCAAGATTGATGGTTCCCTCCACGGTGATGAGTTCCGAGATACTCTTGGTGGCATCGCTCAGTACCTTGTCTGCCAGTTTGAAGGCGTCCTTTACGGTAATCTCGGAGTCGGCATAAACATCGCAGAGACGCTCGTTGTTGACGATAAGCAAGGCATCCACGTTCTTGCGCATTTCTTCTACACCCTGCAGAGCCTTGACAATTTTCTTTCGCTTCTCGAAGTAGAAAGGTATGGTGATGATGCCAACGGTAAGGATGCCCATCCCTTTGGCAATACCGGCAATGACAGGTGCGGCACCCGTACCCGTTCCACCACCCATTCCGGCAGTAACAAAAACCATCTTGGTTCCGTCGTCCAGCAGTTTCTTGATGTCTTCCTGGGTATTCTGAGCCTCACTTCTTCCCACTTCGGGATTTGCCCCTGCACCCAAACCACTCTTTCCGAGCATGATCTTTACCGGCACAGGCGACTTGGATAGTGATTGACTATCCGTATTGCAGACGGCGAAACTCACGTTCACGATACCCTCTGCATACATATTCTTAACGGCATTGCATCCGCCACCACCCACACCAATCACCTTGATGATGTTCTTGGTAGTGTCTTCTGTCTGCCCGAAATCTATAGGAGTCCAATCTTCTTTCATCATTTCTATATTTCAATTTGGGCACAAAGATACATATAAAGAATCAGATTCCCGATAAAAAATCAAACGCAAGCCTTGCAAAAGAAGATTGTTTCTTGATGAGAAACGATTTTTCTCATTCTTTTTGTACTTTTGCAACCAGTATGCAAGAAGAAACAAGAAATATGACCCCAGAGGAGAAAGCCGCTCAGGTAAAGACGCTTTCCACCCAGCTTTTAGCAGAAGGTAGAACCGATCTTTTGTTAAAAGCCATCAGTGTGCCCATATTGGAACAGCTCCGTATCGAGGCAGCAAGGGCAACCCTCAGTCCTCTGGTCATCACGGAAGATTACCGTTTCTTGCTCCCAGACTATGGAAACAGGGAAGTACAGCTCAGTCCCATCCACAAGGCCCTCTATCTGCTCTTTCTGAATCACCCGGAAGGAATAGAGTTCAAGAACCTGGTGGATCATCGTGAGGAACTGTTTGCCCTCTACAGAAAAATCGGCAACAGAATCGATCCCGATAAAATCACAGAAACAGTGAATCGCCTGACGAACCCTCTTGATAATGCCATCAACGAGAAGTGTTCGCGCATCAAGGCAGCTTTCTCTGACCTGATGGACGAATACCAGGCCGACTATTATATCATCAATAGCCATGTCAAGCGCCACCAAGGCTCTTCCATGAAGCTCTGGTTCGAGAGGTTGAAGATAATCAATCTCCCAAGAGAACTTGTAGTCTATCAATAATGCTTCTCTTACCGTTTATGACGATGTAAATACTATCATGTATATATCTCTCCGGCTTTTCTTTCCCCATTTGTGAATCGTTCTACTTTTCACATGGATGTTTTCATCTGTCGGTATAATATACCTTCTATATAGTTATTCTTATAAATAAGGTATGGCAAACTTCACCAGACAATATCCACCTCCGATGAGCCAGCAATAAAGAATGGCAGCCAAGAGGAAAGGCTTAATGCCGGCTTTCTTGAATTTGTCAAAGCTTGTTTCGGCTCCCAATGCTGCCATGGCCATGGTCAGGAGGAAGGTGTCCAGTTGGTTAATCCAATCCACTATGCTTTCCGGAAGCAAACCAAGAGAATTGAATCCAATCACTACCAGGAAGAGAATGGTAAACCATGGAATGTTGATTTTAGGCTTGTTGGTATCAGTATTTTCCAGATTATCTCTTTTGGCAACATCCCTTGCAACGGTCCATGCAATCACCAGTAATACCGGTACCAGCATCATCACCCTTATCATCTTCACAATGATGGCATTGTTGCTCACCTCGGCTCCCATGGCATTGGCTGCACCTACCACATGGGCTACTTCATGAACGGTGGAACCCGTAAAGAGTCCCATCATATCTGGTGATAGGTCAAAGATGCCAGCCCTGTAGAGAATAGGGTAGAGGAACATGGATAATGTTCCAAAGATGACTACGGTGGCTACGGCTACTGCCGTCTTGTAAGGCTTCGGACGAATGGCCCCATCCACACCCAATACTGCTGCAGCTCCACAGATGGCACTTCCGCAAGCGGTGAGCAGTGCGATGCTGCGGTCAATTTTCAGGAGTCTTCCCACCAGGATTCCCAAGCCGATGGTGCCGCATACGATGATAGCATCTATTACGATGGCAGAGAAGCCCACAGCCATCACATCCTGGAAGGTAAGCTTGAAACCATAAAGGATGATGCCTGTGCGGAGGATTCGCTTGCTGCAAAACTTGATGCCCGGTACCCAGGTGTCGGGCAGGTTGTTACGTAAACTGTTGGCATAGAGCATACCAATGATGATGCCCACCACCATGGGGCTAAACGAAAGAGTTTTCACCCAGTCCATGCCACCGATGTAGAAGGCAGCGCATGCGAAGAGTGCGATGAGCAATACGCCATGCAGCATACTGCTCCTTTGTTCTGATAATCTCATATTTTTCTTTTTTGTCGGTTATTCGCTTTTGAAAAGCGGGTGCAAAGGTACGAAAAATCATGAGATGTTGTATATATATAATAACTATACGTTATAACCTTTGGTTATGAATCTCTTGAATGTCTGCTGGAGTTTAGCGGTCTCGCCTCTCTTCTCAACAAATAGAAATTCTCGTTCCATCTTCAGATTCTCGATTTCCAGAACCTTGAATACTTGTTCATAGACACTCCTGTAGATGGCTCTTACGCTGATGATACCCATGCTTAAGGAATGTTCCACAAAATGCTTGATGCCCTCTGTGGTTCCCAGATTCATCTCAATGTTCAGATCAGAAAGAGCAATGCCGTTTTCCTGCAGGGCTTTTTGGATGACATCCAAAGTTCCGGAACCTAATTCACGCAGTACAATCGGTGTCTGCCTGAGAAGATCCAGAGAAATCTCATCTTGCTGGGCTAGGGGATTGGAACTATGAACGAACGCCACCAGCTCATCTTTCATGAAAGGAGTGTATTTAAAAGTGGGCTGCCGCTTGATGCCTTCCACCATACCCAGATCTATCCTTCCAGCAGCAAGCGCATCCTCTATCTCATGAGAATTTCCGCTGAGCAGGGTAAGACGAATGTCGGGGTATAGTTTCCTGAATTCAGCAATCAGTTCGGGGAGAACATATTGTGAGATGGTGGTACTGGCTCCGATGCGCAGTTCTCCACCTGATTTCTCTGTGAGCTTCTTCATGTCGAAATCGAGATTCTGATAGGCATCAATAATCTTGCAAACATGGTCAAGCATAAGTTGTCCGGCACGGGTGAGCTGGATGCGATTGCCGATTCTGTCGAACAGTTGCACCCCATATTCCTTTTCAAGCTCCTGTATGTGCTTGCTGATGGCAGGCTGACTGATGAACAGTTCGTTGGCAGCCTTGGTGAAACTCAGGAGTGTAGCCACACTTCTGAAAACTTTCAGTCTTGTATCTATCATTGTATGTTCCTTTGTTATTTCAAAAATCCTCGTCAATATGATGCCGAGTGCAGCAAATCTTCTGCAAAGATAACAAAATTCTAGTAATCACTCGCTGATTTCGCCTAAAAATAGTAACTTTGCACCCAACAAAAAGAAACAAAAGACATTATGAACATTAAGAATATCCATTTGGGCCTATTTTAGTGCTACTTTTTCCACCAAACGTATCGTTCGTGAGATAGCATCCCAGTTTCAGAAGCCTGTCATTGAGTATGACATTACCTCAGACGTGCTGAAGGATGATGTCTCGCTGGGAAATGAAGGTGATCTATTGATTGTGGGAGTACCTTCCTATGCTGGTAGAGTTCCTGAAATGGCAGTTCGCTCTTTGAGACGTTTTCTGGGAAACAACACCCCAGCCATCATAGTATCAGTCTATGGAAACAGAGCATATGATGATACGCTCATAGAACTGAAGGATCTGATGGAATCCCACGGCTTCAAGTTGCTCTCAGCAGCAGCCGTCATAGCCCAGCATTCTATATTTCCCAAGATAGCAGAAGGAAGACCTAATGCGGATGATATGGAGAAACTCCATGAATTTGCAGTCAAGAGCATGGATATTTTATCCAGTATTCCAAAGATGTCTGCTGTCAGCCGACTGATGGTAAAGGGGAATCGCCCTTATCGTGATACCAAGCCTATTCCTCTGCATCCAGAAGGGAGTAAGGGAAAATGTACATCCTGCTATGCCTGTGTGAAAATGTGCCCTGTCGGAGCCATCACTATATGGGAACCCTACAAGACCAACGAAAAGAAATGCATCTCTTGCGGACGCTGTGTCGTGGTCTGTCCTGAGCATGCCCGATTTTTCGGTGGCCTGCTGTATAAGGCTGTCAGCTGGAAATTCGAGAAAGCGTATTCGGATCCTAAGCAGCCTGAATTTTTCTATGTGAATGTTTAAAGGATAAGACTGCTATGAGTAGATACAAGAATATCGTCTTCGATGTAGGAAGTGTATTGGTGAATTGGATGCGCATGAACCTGTATACCACTCTTTTCAGTGGAAATAAGGAAAAAGCCAAGTGGATGATCGATCATGTGGTCACCAATGAATGGAATGATCAGACAGACTTGGGTAAGCCTATAGATGAATGTCTCTTTGATTTAAAACAGGCTTATCCCAAGTATGCTCCTTATATTGTTGCCTACTGGTACTGTTACAAAGATATGGATGGTGGTGAAATCCCTGGCATCTATGAGATCATGTGTGAACTGAAGCAAAGAGGATATCGTCTATACTGTCTTACCAACTGGTCTCATGAGACTTTTCCAATTGTCAAGAAGGTACATGCCCGCCTTTTCGACATGTTTGATGGGATTGTAGTAAGTGGGGAAGAGAAGATGGTGAAACCGAATTCGGAGATTTATCAGCTATTATTAAATCGCTATCACCTCCAGGCTTCGGAGAGCATTTTCATTGATGATAGGCCAGCGAATGTAGAAGGAGCCAATCATGTGGGTATTCATGGCATCCTTTTCAAGGGAAGCTTGGACTTGAAGCTGCAATTAGGTGCTTGCCTTTGATTTGATAGCTATGATAATGGCTAGCAGGAGAGTAATATCTCTCGTGCTAGCCATTATTTCTTTATGAGATTTTTGCTCTTTTAGTACAAGAACTTGCTTACCTCTGCCGGATTCAAGGCCCAGTCGTAGGTGTAGCTTTCGTCAGCCTGGTTCTCTTCATCCAGGATTTCAAGACCTTGTGCCTCTGCCTTTAATCGAAGCATCTCTCCAATCTTGAGTTTTCTTTGAAGTCTCTTGAGCAGTGCCTCTATGTCTTCTCTATAAGCAGAGCGAAGCGTTTGTCCAGAGAAAGGCATTTCCAACCAAATGATTTCTCTCCTGGCTATATCCATAACCCCGAAGATAAGTCCTTTGGAAAGATTCTCGTCACCAACTCTAACCATGTGCTGAACACATGATGGATCGTAGGCAACGCCATCCTTCTCGGAGATTGTCATCTCATTGACAGAATTCATCCAACCCACTACAAGATTGGGTGACAGAGAACCACAGGAGTATGCATTGCAGGTGAAGTTCGCATATTTGGCACCAGCTTTCTCCAACTCAGGCAAAGACAATTCTATATACTCTGCCGTTCCCACCATTTCTGGGATACTTCTGATGTCACCAGAATGCTTGGCACCGGTGCAAGTGAGGTTGTAGTAGGCACATTCCTCTATCCTGTCATCGTATGAAATCCTACAGCTCAGGTCCATATCCAGGTGCTGGGCGTGGAGTCCTTTACCCCATTGCAGGAACAATCTAACAGCATCACCTTCTACCGGAAATCTTGTACCCATCAAGGCACAGCTGGTATCCTGTATGGTAGAAGAACGGTCACCCACATTGATTGGTATGTCAAATAGTTCGGGTGCAATGTAGATGCTCTTGCTTTCTGTCTCTGTTGTTTGGAAGCGTTTGAGCATGGCATGCTTGTACACGGCATATACAGCATCCACCATCTGCTGCCGTTCCTCACATGAATACAGGGCAAGCAGCTTGTTGTGATTGATGGTCTTTCTAAGCCCGGTAATTGTCTGTATGGAGCGTATAGTGTCCTCATCAAAGTAAATCTCTGCTGCATTACCTAGGGAAACCAGAAGTCTCATAGGTAATTGATCCACTACCTCCTCAAAAGCTTCCAAAGTCTGGGCGTAACCAAATCTCAGCATGGTGGCAAATAGGCAGCGGGCAAAGGTTCCTGGCCTTGATTTGAGCAAAGTCAGTACCTTCTTAGCATCCATCTCCTTGCTGGCCTTGTCAACGCAACCTTGCCATGTGGTGTATTCCTGGTTGTAGAATACATCCATGATTTCTGCCAAATGCTCAAAGCCCTTTCTCTTTGCATATTCAGCCATACGGAGGGCGCGAATGAATCTCACCCACATACCACGTTTCGGATTCATGTCTTCGGCGGCTTTCTTGGCAGAAAGTACTGTAGCATTCATCCACAGGGCAACCATCTTGCATGTTTTTCTGGAGTATTTCAGCTTGAGATGCTCCTTCATTCGCTCCTGATAGGTGAAAGATGTATCGCCAGCTATCCCCATCTGATAACCTAGCCTTCGTGCATTGGCCAGGAGAACCGATGGCTGAATTATCTGTAATTGACCGGTCTTCTCATACCAGAGATATCGTAAGATGTCTGTAGGAGTCTTCAAGTAGAAAGAGGCTTTCTCACCTTCTTCTTTTTTTACCAGATGTTGGATGACCAGCATCATGGTCTCCTTCATGCAGATATCGATTCCTTCTGGGACCTCGTATTCTTCCAAAAGAAGCTCTAGGCTGTTTTTCTGTGTCATGTCAAGTGGAGTAGGAGAGCAGAGTAAAGACAAAAAAACTTCTTCCAGCTCTTTTCTTGTGAACAAACGCAGTTCCTTGAGTTTGCTTCCCTGTCCCTTGAATACGTAATCTGTAGTAGAAAACTGAGTCCCACAGTATGGACATCCATTGTATCTTTCCAAAGGAAAAGTACCCTCTGGAATTAAATGGCCACAAGGAAGTGTAGTGCCTTGGATATCCACTTCCTTTTGTAAGATATTGGCAACCCAGGTAATGAAATGGTCTATAGCTCCTTCTTCAGTAGGTACATTCCAACCCTTTACAAGTGGAGACCAATTCAGCTTCACTCCCATTACTTCCTCGATAACGTTAACAATATCGGCTAGTTCTTCAGCTGATACCATGCCAAGTCCATGTAACAGCTCCTCGCTTACACTATAGCCGTTTTCCTTCAATCGCTCCAAGAGGGAGTAAACAGCTGGAGTGATTTTGGAACACATGTTGATGTCTTCCTTTCTGATGCCAAGATACAAAGCTTTGTATCTCAATGCAACTTTTACAAATCTCTTGCCGTTCATATTCTGTCTATTATAATAAGGTAATGGAGGAACTCAAACATTGAAATATAATCCAAGAAATGAAGTAAGTCCCTCTTGACCTAAGTTAATAATTGGGTTGCGGGCAGGACTCGAACCTGCGACACTAGGCACTCATTGCAGAAGTATGTGTAAGTTGACCTGCCAGAAGAAGATAATTCCCACACAATACTACGCTCTACCAACTGAGCTACCGCAACCATGAAGAATGTGGAATAGGGTGGTAATGGAAAAGCTAAGTATCCATAACTCTAGTGCATTCCACTAGCGATTCATTAATTGAAGTAAGCCTCTCTTGACCACCCCAATCTCTTCACACATCCTGAGATTTTGTTTTCTTGTGCAAAGGTACTATATTGGTATGCAGTCTTTCTGCGTAGCTGGAAATATTTTAGTTTTTAGTGTATTTTCGGGCAATTTTTACCAATAACCAATGTAAGATTCGACTTGAATTTCCTCATTTCATGTTGGAATCCTTTGAAGTTTATACATAAGGCCAAGAAAAGAGGGTGTGCCATAAGTACATGACGCACCCTCTAGTTAAAAATATCTATATTGTCAATTCGCAAGACTGCTATAATTTTAGATAGTCCAAATTTGTTGCTTAATAGAATGTCCTCGTATGATAACCTTCTCTTAAAATATTATTTGAAATAGTCAAACAGAAAAATTGGGAAAGCATTGAGTACAGCTACTTTGCAATCTTCGGTATTCACATACTGTTCTACTTGTGAGTTGAATATTTTGTCTTGAAGTATGTCTTCTTTAGATGCAGGCATCGTATTCTTCCCCTTACATAGATAGTTCGCTTTTCCCACATTCATTTCCTTTAAATATTCCCAATTTTGCTTAACTTCCTCCATCTCTACTTCTGTTGGCTCTCGATGATCTTTCAGTAGGATGAAATCGAAACTGTCATACGCAGAAAAATCGGCAGATACACCTTTAAACTTACCACACTCTGAACGTGTTACAGAATACGTCCAATAGTTTGCATCGGGCAACTGCTTAGTATATCGTATAGATTCAACCATCGGATAGTCAATATATAGCCTACCAAACTCCGTTTCGTTGTTGAATGTATCAAGCATTTCCTTTACCTGCCTGTTGATTTCTTCGAGAGATAAATTCCGGTTATGAAAGTCATAGTCGAAGAACAGATAGATTTCAGAAATGTCAGCAGATGCATCAATATCCTTGAGCGGATTGTCTGCTTGACCAGCAAATTTCTCCATCAGCAAAGACACAATATCTCCATCGCCATCATACTCCTGCAAATCTTTGTATAGCTGATAGATGTTGTTGTTATAGGAACATACTATCTGCTCATCTCTATTTGCAAAGTATAATCGCTGGATGGTGCGGAACAAATCCGGCTCACGTTTTACTCCTTCAAAAACGAATAGTATCATACTTCGAATGCGTTACCTCTAAACATTTTTTCTATATTATGCCCGAATCTCAACTCTTTTTGAGTGCAGTCACTCAACGGCTTGATTTTGTTGTCTTGCAAGATGAAATTGCAATCTGGGCGAAGCAAGTCGTTGGTCATCAGATAGGTGTTGTGTGATGACGTAAAAGCCTGACATGGAAGGGAAAATAGGGTTTTGCAAACCTCATAAGAGAGTCTGAAATGATAGAATGCATCAAATTCATCTATGAAAACGAACGATGCTTTTGTCATCTGTTTCAGCCAGTAATATAGCAGCATCAGAGATTGAGTACCCGTTGATGCAATCTTATCGAATGGAATGCGACCTAATCCAAATACGCAATACAACTCTTTATCATCATCCTTTGGCTCCTGAAACTCAAAACTTTGTCCGCTTACCCGATGGATGAATTCCTCAAAATCCCGAGTCAGCTTATTCTTGATGATATACTCATCGAGATTTGCCGGAGCAGTAGCCAACCCCATAAACTCATTTTTTTCAACACTTCTGAACCATAACATTGAGTTTACGAATTGCTGCAGTTTCAGAAGATAATGTTCCTTGGCAAGAGGATAGGAAGTAAGCAGAAAGTTTACGATGGATACATTATTGGCGTTATTGGCAAGGTTTGCCTTCACCGCAGAATCCATCGGGAATTCAACATCATCCAATGTCAAGACAGAATTCTTGTTGCAGAAAATAAGCTTGTTATTCACAACAAGTTCTTCTTCCTCCAGTTTTCCATCAGGTGATTTGCTATATGTATATAGTAACGTATCATCTCTAAACTTGAATGCATATTCAAATTTTACGGGGAAGTTCAACTTTCCCGTATATGAAAAGTTATCATAATAGTTCACCTTCTTCCACTTCTGTGAAAGATGATTGGTAATGTCGAAGATGGCCATTGCAAAGTTCGACTTGCCAGAACCATTAGGTCCATATACGATGCCATTCTTGATGATACCATCTTTAATGGCAAAAGTATTGAACGAATAGTTACTTGGCTTCGACAAATCCCATTCTATACGATTGGCAAATCCTCTATAGTTCGTTACGGCAAATTTTACTAGCATGCTTATATATATTTTATTTTTAATTGATAACAATTTTGTTGGTGCAAAGCTAATACACACTTAAACAATGCAAACCATCTTTTATTAGAATGTCAAGTGCAGCTAAGCAGTTGCAAAGATATACAAAATATCAATACGCCGTAATTTTTTTACGGATATTTAAGATAATAATCCTTTCAATGTAATTTAAATGCTTTATCAATAAATTAATTAAAATATAAAATAACTAATATATAAGATACTTTAATGACCTATAGCTAAAGTTATATGGTGATTCCTCTCAATAGGGTGTACTGCAAACATTCTATTTACCATAAGACTCCTTATATAATTGGGGTGGGAGTGAAAGCAAGTTCCCGAAAGAGGATGAAAAAATCTTGCTGCTGCAATCCAGTTGCCCAGCCAATTCCTCTACATTCATCCTTGCCATTTCTTCGGCCAAGACATTGGCAACTGATTGGAAGAGTGGCACGGAGATAGGCTTCCTGTCTGCCTTATCAAACATGATTTTTGCATTTGCCAATAATATCTGCATAATAATCTATCTTTTATTTTTGAACATCAATAATCAGTAGTTGTACAAACTTAGAACAGAACCATTTATGCCTTCTCCTTCATAATCTCCAGAAAGCGGAAGTTGACTGCAGATATTGCAGATTTCTGCATCATCCAAATGCTCTGTTAACTCCAGATGAAATCCCCAACTGGTAGCATGCAAATCCCAAACACCATAACCGCATGCGTTGACTGCTGTAATGATGGTATCTTGAAGTTGCCATATTTCCGTGAAGTCTCTCATCCTTTCTTTACCACCCACTTAAAGTTTTCCTTTCCTGCTCCTATTTCAAAGTGAAGCTTGGCAATGCCGAGGTCCATCTTGGTATATCCTACCATTGAGAAGCCTCTCTTGGCAAGAACTTTGGGTTTACAACCAGCTTTTGTACCTTCCTGGTCTTGCAGGAAGAATGAGAACTTCTGCTGATTGATGGCAGTGGGAGCAAGAAGAGCTGCTTCCACGCCCTTTCGGAACCATAAAGGAGAATTGTTGGTTGCATTGCTCACCTGTTCCATGGTCTTGATTTTGTGACTAACCCCTTGTGACTCTCCGTATCCCAAGGCAATCATGCATGTCAACTTCTCCCCTTTTTCAATCTTGTAGGCTTCATTCACCTTGCGATAGCTTAATCCTACCCAGCAGGTGTTGAGTCCTAGGGCTTGGGCAAGCAGCACAAGCTGTTCGCCATAATAGCCAATACGCTCATCAAGATCGTCAGCTTTTTGCCCAGCCATTACAAGATAGTTCTCCACACCATGAAATTTTCCATATGACATAATGCCGGAGAATGCCTTGGTTTCTTGGGTAACCAGTTGTATGTGAAGGCCACCCTCTTTGTTGCACTCCCCGATTTTTTCTTCAAGTGCTCTAACTACCTCAGTTGAAAGAGGTTTGTGTATGTACTTTCGTACACTATGTCTTTGTTTGATAGCTTCTTCTATAGTCATGATTCCTATAATGAATTGAGCATGCAAAGTTAAGAAAAAAAACAATATTCAATGGCAAATAACCAAGAAAAATCTCAGGAACTTATAATTTTTTATAAAAAGAACAATATATTGTACCTTTTCTTGCGTAATCTAGATTTTTTTGTTAACTTTGCAGGAAAAGTACAATATAATACACTACTTGGTATGAAAATTCAAGAAGTAATGAAATTGCAGCGTAAGGCCTTGGGGATTACCCAGCAAGACCTCGCAGACATGTCTGAGATAGCCATTTCTACCATCAAGAAAATAGAGAGCGGTAAAGGCAACCCTTCCCTATCGACGGTTGAAAAAATCATGGATATCCTTGGCATGGAGGTTAAATATGAGATTCGTCAAACCGTTTAAATATAGTAGGATATGAGAAAAGCTATCGTTTATTGCCACTACATAGAGGCTGGACTCTTAGAGGAAGCTACTCCTGGCAGAGGTTATACCTTCACATACGACAAGCAGTATATGATGGATAGGACCCACGATCCTGTCTCACTTACCATGCCTTTCAGGGAAGAGCCTTATCAGTCTGATTATCTATTCCCTGTTTTTACCAATATGCTTCCAGAAGGAGCAAACAGAAAGATAGTCTGCAGAAGTTGGCGATTGGATGAGAAGGATTTCTTTGGACTTCTTCTGAAGATAGCAACCCATGATACGATAGGAGCAATAACTGTAAAAGAAGTAGAATCATGAAAGAATTAAATCATTGCCCATCCACTCTTGCAGATGGGTTTTCCACTTATTCTCCTACAGCTTGCAAAAAACTGTTTGATGGTCAGAAAGTGTCGCATTTGCTTGATTTTGAAATAGATGAAATCAGTAAGACATCTGAGACTATGGTTGCCATGAGACGTATCTCTGTTTCTGGAGCTCAGGAGAAATTTCCTGCAGTGATAGAGAATGGAATCATCAGAATCTCGCAGACGGATGAACGCTCTCGCTATATCCTGAAGCCCGCACCTTGGGACAACACACTCTATACCAGGAAGCAGATTCCAGCTAACGAGCATCTTACCATGCAGATAGCTTCACAGGTATATGGTATCATTACAGCAGAAAACGGCCTTTGCTTTACCACTCATGGCGATATGGTATATATCACTAAGCGGTTTGATATAGCCAAGGACGGAAGCAAATATCTCATGGAGGATTTCGCTTCTCTGGTTGGTAAGAATGAAGCTGAGCAAGGTACTTATTTCAAATATGATGGATGCTTCGAGGATATTGCCTATGCAATAAAACGATATATTCCTGCCTGGATGATAGCCATGGAACGTTTCTTTAAGTTGGTTGTATTCAATTACATCTACGGCAATGGAGACGACCATCTGAAAAACTTCTCCATCATGAGAATTGGCGAGCATTACCAACTTGCTCCCGCCTATGACCTGATGAACACCTGCCTCCATATTGAGGGCGATGACTTGGGTTTGAATGGTGGCCTTTCTCTGACTCTTGAGAAAAGTGATGTGTATGAGCGAACAGGGCACCCTTGCCGTCTGGACTTTGAGAGATTCGGAGAGCATATCGGTCTGAAGAAAAAGCGTATAGAAATGATCCTTGACTCTTTTTCTGTCTTGCCTGACGAAGTAGAGCGTTTGACCAATAATTCTTTTTTGAATGACAAGCTGAAACGCACCTATTTACGAATAGTCAAAGAACGAATTCAGAGATTCAATCGTAAATCAGAATGAGAATCATGAAACTGACATATATCTTTCATAGTGGTTTTGCAGTGGAGACCCAATCCTGCGTATTGGTCTTCGATTATTGGATGGATCCCGCCGATTGTATGCCGGTGATTCTGTCCAAGGGTAAGCCTGTGTATGTACTTGTAAGTCATTTCCATGAAGATCACTTCTCTCGGGAAATCTTTTCATGGCGCCAGTGCTACCCTCATACCTCTTTTACCTATATACTCTCCAAGGATATCTTCAGACATAACAGATGCCAAAAGGACGAAGCTGACGTCTTGATGGTAAAGGGAAAATCATGGTGCGACAAAAATATAAAGATAGTTGCAGCCGGTAGTAATGATAGCGGTGTGTCTTGGATAGTAGAAGTTGCAGGCAAGCGTATCTTTCATGCAGGCGATCTGAATAATTGGTACGCCAGGTTCTTGACTTCCGACTATCAGGGTGGAACCATCTGGAGCTTTGAGTTTGGCGAGATAGACCCTCAAAAAGACGAGAAGCAATATTTGGGTGAACTCAAGGACATCAGAAAAATGACTGATAGTTTTGATGTTGTGCTGTTTCCTGTAGATGGCCGCATAGGTAATGGCTATACCCGTGGTGCAAGACAGTTCATAGAGCAATTCCAGACAGGTCTGTTTGTCCCAATGCATTTTGTGGCAAGTGGTTTCAAAAGCGCCTGGCGTATGAAAGAGTTTACCGATGCTGTGCAAATTCCGTTTTGGAAGATAGCACATGAGGGCGAATCGATAGATATATGATTCTTGCTCCATGAAGGGTGGTAATCATTCCAGGACTAGCAAGGCAAGAGATACGACAAGATTATAAACATAGAATGACATAATTAACAATGAATCCAATTGATATAGCACTCCGTATAGCAACGTCAGCCCATGCCGGTCAACTTGATCGCGATGGCTATCCTGTTATCCTTCATCCACTCACAGTGGGCTTGATGGGCCATACAGACGAGGAAAAGATGGCAGGCTTTCTGCATGATGTGGTAGAAGATACCTCCTACTCCTTTGAGGATTTGCTTCATGAAGGAATTTCCACAGGTGTAGTGAATGCCCTTCGCATCCTTACACATCAGCCGGGAACTGATTATTTCGATTATATGCAGAGCATTATCGATTCTCAAAATCCCATTGCACTTCAAGTGAAGTACAATGACCTCCAACATAACTTTAAGAGAGGTAAGGACTACCCAGACCTTCAGAAGAAACATGGCAAGGCACTGGAAATGATTAAGGCAGCCATCGAAAAATGCTCTCAGGTTGACATCTATCATGCGCCTGAAGACTGCAGTATAGAGGTTGGCATCTTTGCCTGCGGATGTTTCTGGGGCGCGCAACATCAGTTTCAGAAACAGCCCGGCGTACTCAATACCCTGGCAGGATATACCGGCGGCAAAGAGGCTTTTCCTTCCTATGCCGATGTACGAGACCATAAGACGCACCACGTAGAGGCCGTCATCGTGGAGTTCAATCCCCAACAGGTTTCATATGAGAGCTTATGTAAACTCTTCTTCGAGATTCACGATCCGGCACAGACCGATGGTGTTGGTCCTGATTTGGGACCACAATACCGCAGCTGTATCTTCTATCGTAATGAATCTCAGAAGCAGACTGCCGAACATGTGACGGAACTTCTCCGTAGTAAGGGTGACGAGGTCAATACCTTGCTCCTGCCAGAGGAGACATTCTACATTGGCGAAGCCTACCACCAGCATTATTATGAAAAAACAGGTGGTGAGCCTTATTGCCATCTGAGAACGAAGAAATTCTGAGAAGTAATTTTCAGCAAAATATCAAAGAGGTAAATAAAGCATTTGTAGTTGATAAATCATTGATTAACAATAAAACAATATCCTATGAAACTTAACAAAATCCATCATGTAGCCGTGATTTGCTCCGACTATGAAAAATCCAAGCATTTCTATACAGATGTGCTCGGAATGAAGATAGTGAGTGAAAACTATCGTGAAGGACGCGACTCCTGGAAGGCAGACTGCTTTCTTGATGACACGTATGTCATAGAACTGTTCTCTTTCCCTAACCCACCTGCACGTCCTTCTTATCCGGAAGCAGCCGGACTGCGTCATCTTGCTTTTGAGGTGGATGATCTTTCGGTGGCTATAGATGAACTTGACAATAAAGGTATCGCTCATGAACCCATCCGTACAGATGAATATACAGGCAAGCGATTTGTATTCTTCAGTGACCCAGATGGTTTGCCGATAGAACTGTATGAAAAATAAGAATCTGTTCAATCGTGTCTGATATAATGCAGCAAGTAAGTATCCAATATTACAGTTCGCCTTGTGGAGAAATCATCCTGGCATCGGTGGACGATGAATTGTGCCTTTGTGATTGGAATGAAATGCCATGTTCAGAGCGCAATAAGCTTCGGCTTTCGCGGTATATGAAGGCAGTGTTCAAGATAGAAACATCCCCTATCCTGGAACTGTCCAAGAAGCAGCTGAATGAATATTTCACCGGCAGCCGCAGGACATTCGATATTCCGTTGCACCCTATAGGAACCGATTTTCAGAAAAAAGTATGGCGTGCATTGCTCAACATCCCCTACGGAGAAACAAGGAGCTATAAGGAAATAGCCATAAGTATGGGTAACCCCAATGGAACAAGAGCCGTGGCAGGTGCCATCGGAGCTAATGGCATCAGCATTTTCATTCCCTGCCATCGTGTTATCGGAAGCAATCATCTCCTTACAGGTTTTGCCGGAGGATTGGATGCAAAGAGAAGGTTATTAGAGATTGAAGCAGAAAAAATAACATAAAACGTAGATTTTAAATAATTGTATAAGAGAGTATTAAAAATGGAACAAAAAGAAAATAATCAGAAAACTCAAGCTGCTGAGAATCAGGCATCCTGCTCACCTCAGCAGTCTGTGGGACCAAATCCTTTCATTTCAGTCATACCGCTGGCAGTACTTATCGCCCTCATCGTCCTGGTTGTCAAACTCTTCCCTGACGATGCCCTGGCCGGTGCCTCCCAGGTGGCCCTGATGATAGCCACTGCCGTATGTGTGGCACTCGGTATGGGCATCTATAGGATGAAATGGAATATCTTTGAAGAGATGATCAAAAAGACGGTGGGCGATGCCGGAGTATCTATCCTGATCCTGCTGCTCATCGGAATGATGTCAGCAACCTGGATGATCAGTGGCGTAGTACCTACATTGATATATTATGGCGTACAGATTATGTCACCAACCTTTTTCCTTCCCTGCGCATGCATCATCTCCAGTATCATTTCTGTGATGACGGGAACCTCATGGACCACCATTGCCACCATTGGCATTGCCCTGATGGGAATCGGCGATGCCCTGGGAATACCAGCCCCTTACACAGCTGGAGCTATTATCTCCGGTGCCTATTTTGGTGATAAACTCTCGCCAATGAGCGATACCACCGTCCTGGCTTCGAGTATAGCCGGAGCTGACCTCTTCTCACATATCCGCTATATGCTCTACACCACCATACCAAGCATCCTGCTCTCACTGGTACTCTATCTTATCATCGGTCTCTGCTATGATTCCAAGCCAGTGGATATCAGCCAGTATCTTACCGGTCTGACCCATGGATTCAATATCTCTCTGTTTACCATGCTCGTTCCGGCTTTTACCGGATGGCTCATCTACCGAAAGACGCCATCCCTCATCACCCTTCTGCTTTCTGCCCTTTCTGCATGTATCTGTGCCCTCATTCTCCAGCCGGAAGTACTTGTAGGGATAGCAGGCGAAGACTGTATTTCTGCCAAAAGCCTCTTTCAAGGAATCATGACCACCTGCTATACCCATACCCAGGTAGATTGCGGTATGGCGAACATCAATGATCTTGTTGCCACCCGAGGCATGGCTGGCATGCTCAATACCATCTGGCTCATCCTCTGTGCCATGTGCTTCGGATCATGTATGGTAGCCAGCGGCATGCTCCACGCCATCACCCACATGCTCCTGAAAAGCATCCACAGTACCATCTCGCTTGTCTGCAGTACCGTGACATCAGGCGTCTTGCTCAATCTCGTAATGGGTGACCAGTTCCTGAGTATCATCATGAATGCATCTATCTACAAGGATGAGTATGCCGAACGTGGTTACCGACCTGAACTCTTGAGCCGAAGTACAGAGGATAGTGCTACCGTGACGAGCGTGCTGGTTCCATGGACAGCCTGCGGTATGACGCAGAGTACAGTTCTTGGCATCCCGACCCTGGTCTATCTCCCCTTCTGCTTCTTCAACATCATCAGTCCTTTGATGAGTTGTCTGGTTGCCATTCTGGGCTTCGTACCCAACCCACAACCCAAGGAAAACAAAGCATCTGTAGCAGAAGAGTCTGATATCCATTAAATATATAGGAGATTCATATATATAGGAGACTCATAAAAATGAAAAAAGATTCTAAAGGAAACCAAGCAAAATATGTAGAACTCAATTTATTTCCTGAGGAGATAGAGGATCATCAGAAAGACTCTATCTCCTCAGACAGTAAAGAAAACCATACTTCTTTAGACAAAGAGTATGATTTGACAGATCTGTTTGAAAGACTTTCCGGGTCAGCTTTCCGCAGCCGTTTCCATCTCTCGAAGAAGGATAAGGAATATATTGCAGAAAAAGGGTTGGCTACCATCCGTAAGCATGCGGAGGATTTCGTTGCCAAACGCCTTGCTCCAGCAGTGATTCCCAATGACGGCAAGCAGACACCGATGAGAGGTCATCCTGTATTCATTGCCCAGCATGCTACCGGCTGCTGCTGCCGTGGTTGTTTCTTCAAATGGCATCATATACCTGCCGGAAGACAGTTGACAGAAGAAGAACAGCAATATGCAGTGGCGGTACTTATGACTTGGATAGAAAAACAAGTTTGAAAAGGAATTTCTTTTTCCTATAAAGGCTAGAATTTTCATGTCCAAAACTCTTCTTCGCCAGTGGGTTGCATCTTGCCCCCGCACTTTGGGCAAGTATGCATATCCCACCTGTGAATCCTGTCAGACCCGCATCTCAGACATAGCCTTCCTACAAGTGAGTTGAAACTAGGTGCAGCATCACCAATCACTCCACCCACCACAAGAGATACTATGTTTCTGCAGTCTGGACAAGACATAGCTTCGATATGTTGTCCCATGAAGCCACGTCCCTCATATACTTCGGTCTCGTACCCACAATTCTGGCATCTGAATATCTTCTTTTGTGACATAAATAATCTCCTTTCTTACCATTTTAACACCCAACTTGCATTGGATATCTTGCCAATCTATACCATCATCGACATGATAGAGACTGCAGAATAATCCATAATATAATAAAGTAAATAGAATTATTACTTCATTATATTATAGGTTAAGCTTAAACCTTTCCTTAAACATTGCCATCTCTCTAGCTGGGATTTGAAGCAGAGTAGCTAAACTTTCCCATTGACTAACTGCTGCTTGAACCTCTTGGATAATGTTTTCAGCTTCCTCCCTCTTAATCATGTAGCTTTCAGATGAATCAAGCAGAATATTGATGTCTGCCTTGTTTGAAGATTCATTGATCAGAAGACTCTGATATTCATTGAGGGTAGGATTCATATCATAGGCTGGTGATAGAGTCCAGCCCTTTGGTGTGAGTAGAAAGCCATGGTTTCTGAAGTGGTCATCAGAATTTCCAATGCAGATGTTGAAGACAACCCTTCGGAAGAGTTCCTGAAGGTTTTTCTCTACGTTGTAGCAACCTTGGAGGATGAAATCAACAATATCGAGATAACCATAACCACCTTGTGCATTATCACCATCCTTTAATCCTAGCAGAGACATGGATGACGCAAAATGGATTCTCTTAGCTTCTGCAGTTCGGTCAAAGCGTTTAGACAGGAGTGTGTGATATTTTCCTAATCCTCCCAACACCCTGGTTTGAGCTACCAGGATACCAGCCTTTTGAGCTAGCAGGTGAGAAAAGTGCTCCCAAAGTCCTGCGTCATAGTCATCTTTTCGAGAAGGAAACTTCGCGATGCATAGATTACCTTTTTCATCCAATACGCCTGCTTTAGGTCTTGCGCCACCCAATGAAGTACCAGGTTGGATGAGCTGCGCTATCCATTTTTTCTCAGGCAAAACATCATTTTCTTCAGATCTTTCTACTTCTTGACTGGCATGAACCAATTCTCTAATCTCTGTTAATGGGGGTATCTTGAGAGATGGAGACACATTGATATAATCACCTTCCATTTCCTTCTTAAACCTAAATCCACCCATTCTGGAGAAGTCATCGATACCCATGAGGTAATCGAATGAGGAAAGAGGTCTGACTGCTCTTTTTTCTTCAGCGGCCTGTATCTGTTCTCTTCTTTTGAGCAAGGTACGTCCCCACCTATCTGGCAAAGCATCAGAAAAACATCCGAAAATATCACTTCCTGGCTGGGTATATTGCATGCCTGGGTAATTGTTGATGTCTTCCGAAAGCTTGATTCCGGCATGAACCTTAAGCCAATTCTCATCAAACTTAAATGCATAACTGTCAGAGCCGCGCAATTTTTCATAGCACAACTCCCCTACCAACTCCGCTTTGCCGAGCCAGTTAAAATCAGCGAAAACAAACAGTCGTTCCATTCCTACTCCTTTTTAGATGCTCGTTGACGATTCTTCAGTCCCATATCCTGCAATGCCCTTCCGAGTTTGTCATCCTTTGCCAGGAGCAAGATGTCATCATCCAGCTGAAGAGCATAGAGTACACGCAGGTAGATTCCGATGGAAACCGTTGGTAATCCCTTTTCTACCTTGCAAAGTGTAACTTCCGAGCATGTTGCCCTTTCTGCAACTTGTGCCATGCTCAGGTTGCGCCGTAATCTGGCAAGCTTAATCTGCTCACCCACGATTTCCATCTTTTGAATCAACTTCCTTGGAAGTTTGTTAGCCATTGTATTCTTTGTCATAGCTTTAATCTTAATTATAATATGCAAAAATACATAATTTACTTTATTATAAGATGGGTTATCAAGTTTTTTTAAGAATAATTAGATGTATTAAATTAAACGCATAAGTCTGCCGGCATTACTGCCAGCAGACTTATGCGTTATAATTATGTTGAAATCAAATGTTTGTTACTCAGAAACAGTAGCCTGCTCTGTAGCCTGCTCAGACTCTGTTGACTCCTGCTGGGTGTTCTCCTGTGGAGTCTCCTGAACCTCAGCTGGCTGCTCAGATTGGGTCGTTCCTACAGCCTCTGCTGTTGTCTCTGTAGGAGTCGCCTGCTCTGTAGAATCCTCTACACCAGCCTGAGGCAAAACAGGTGTGCTGATCTCTGCTGAATCCTTAGGAGTTTCAGGTGCTACTGTATCAACTGGAACTACTTCAGAATTATCTATCATCATTTTGCTTGATGCAAATACGTTGCTTACTGAAACCATTACCATAGCTGCGATAGCTGCAAAAACGAACTTCTTCATAATCTTATCTATTTTAAATTGTTACTATTTATTGTTATTTACTCTGTTTTGTGGATTCATTATCGAACCCGCTATTCATAGTTGCAACCTGCATGCCAAAAGATAACAGAAAAGATGATAAACTTGATATACAGAGACTTATAGCTTGTGTGCCATAAATTGCCCCTGTGGAATTTGGGGAACTGGTGTAGAACTATTCCCCAAATAACTGGGGAATAACAAGATTATGGCACCACGTAACATCATCTATAGCAATAATGCTTCCTTCGATTTAAATACTCCAGATCTTCTTGGTGCGCATAGGCTTCCTTTTCAAACCTGATGTTGTAATATGCCCGCATCCAATCCCGATATCTGAGAAATAAGAAAAACCATTCTATGATGTACCAGAGGTAGAATGGGATATACAACAACTCCCTTGCCTGGGCCGTATGTATGAGCTCATGGTTGAGTTCCTCTTTAGAAAGCTCTTCGCAAGTAACAATCATGCCAAAGAGATTGATAGCAATGAAGCTTTTCATGAAGGAACGTCTCTTGATTCTGACAATCCTAGTCATATGGCATAAGATTGCAGAGTTCATCGAGGAAGTTAATCATCATGCTACCATTGCCTCTAGTCTGGGAAGCTGCCCTTTCTCCGGCAATTCCCATGGCTTTCATGGCATGAACAGCTGCTTCCAAAGGATCGGAGTTCACAGCAAGGAATGCTCCAATGATTCCGGTGGCAGTACATCCCATTGCAGTAACCTTGCTCATCATGGGATGTCCTTCATGAACATAAGCCATTCTTTCGCCATCCGTGATGAAGTCTATGGCTCCAGTTACAACTATGATACAGGAAAGTTGCTTGGCTAGTTTCTTCGCCTGTTCCTCAACCTCATAGGTTTCCTGGTGACTATCTACTCCCAGCATGCCTATCTGGTGAGAGTACAATGCCTGAATCTCACTGGCATTTCCCTTGATGACTGTAGGGTGACACCTGAGGATAATCTGTGATGCTATATCCATACGAAAGCGGGTGGCTCCTACTCCAACCACATCAAATACGATAGGAATTCTTTTTTTCATGGCAGCTTCCCCTGCCAGTATCATCGAGTGAGCAGTGGTGCTTTCCGGAACGCCCAGGTTGAGAGCCAAGGCATTGCTCTTGCTACTGATTTCTTCCACTTCTTCCTCGGCACGCGCCATGATAGGTGATGCTCCAATAGCCAATAGGCTGTTGGCAACAAAGTTCATAGCCACATAATTGGTTATGTTGTGTATGAGAGGCTGCTGCTCTTGTATCAATCGTAAATCTGTCTTCATTTGTTTCACTACATTATTAATATATACTGTACCCATTGTCCCTGCACCATTGTTTGGCATGCTCAAATCCTTGGGCAGTTGCTCTGTGAATCCATTTGAGTCCCTTCCGCTTGTCCTGTTTAACGCCTGTACCGGTCATATAGAACCATCCGGTAGAGAACTGAGCCTGCGGATCACCTTGCTGACCTGCCATTTCATACCAAAAGGCAGCCCAACTGTCATCCTTCTCTACTCCATCTCCATTCCAATAGTTGGCACCTACATTCTTTTGGCTCTGAAGATGTCCCCTTTGAGCAGCTTTCAGCCACCATTGGTGAGCCTTTACGTGGTCTTCTTTAGTTCCCTGACCCAGGTAAAATGCATTGGCCGCGTTAACCTGTGATTGTACATCTCCTTTCTCTGCTGCAATCAGATACCAATGAAGAGCTCTTTCGAAGTCCTGTTCCACTCCATCTCCCTGGTAGTAGCATTCTGCCACATTGTAGCATGCGTAAATATCCCCCAGTTCAGCAGCCTTCATGTACCACTGAAATGCCATCACATGATCCTCCACAACACCGATGCCTTGCGCATAGCAGACACCCATGTTGTTCATCGCCATTAAATCTCCTTCAAGAGCTTGCTGACGATATTTGTTTGCCGTTTCACGTTCCTTTTTCATTTCTGTAATCTCAACTTGGGTGCAAAGGTACAACTTTAATTTTGAATTTCGACACCCTAAAGATACAAAAAGAAAAGGCAGCTGCAAGCATCTTCACAAACGCCTACAACTGCCATCTCTATAATATATATGGAAACTTCTTTCTACAATTCTCTCAAATTTTCATGAAACATCGCCTGTTAAGCGAAGTTCTTCATGTTGGATCTTGCACCATACTCAGCGCATGTTGCAACGACCAAAGCTAAAATCATTCCTAAAATCATCATAATCTTATCCTTTCTCTATATCAATCTGTTATCCTAATCTACATATTCTTTACCTCATCTAATATCCATTAGAGAAGCTTCATTGGAAGCATCCTATGGATGCCTCTCAAAGCTTGCTTATTTGCCGAGGCTGATCTTCTTGTTTACATTTACAACCTCTGCAAAAAGAGCAGCTGCAACTGCCAATGTCATTCCTAATACCATCATAATGTTACCCTTTCTTTACTTTAATTATTCGTTATTCAATCTTTTCGAGTGCAAAGATAATACCTTTTTGTGTGCGCACACAATTTTTCGGGAAGAAAATGCTATCAAGGGTATGATTTCTTGATTTCCGTCAAAAACTGTCATGACAATTGGAACAAAATGGCAGGTTTCCCTTTCAGAAGTCCGACTTTCAACTGCTGTTTCAACAAAATGATACATCAACATTAAAACTTTTCCCCATTTCTCTTGCTGATTTCAGAAGAATTGGTTATATTCTGCACCTTAGAAGGTATTTATAACAATATCTTTATAGAGGGCAATACCTCCGTGAGGCTTTGAAGCTGCGGTTTGAAGGGTATTGCCCTCGTTTCTATTGGCAGTTTTATACCATCGAGACACTGTTATAATGAATGTAATTTCAACATCCTAAACCATTCTTGCAGTAGTACAATAGTAAGGGGATTCCTTATGATTATAGTGTTAGATTAGTTGATAATACCCGTTGAACAGCCGATTTTGCTAAAATTTGAAGATTTTGTACTCCTACGCAAAAATACTGCATACCGGTATTGTAATTTTGCACTAAAAAAGATAGGAGATTAAGAAAATGAAAGAATTTGCAATGAATGGAACCCCTGTTAAGATGTGGGCAAAGGTGTGTGACGCAACGGCTTGGCAACAAATATCGAACCTTTGTAGCCTGCCTTTTGTTTTTCATCATTTGGCATTGATGCCTGACTTACATGGCGGAAAGGGTATGCCTATAGGAACTGTCCTTGCTACCAGGAATGTCGTAATTCCGAATGCCGTGGGCGTGGATATAGGTTGTGGTATGTGTGCAGTTAAAACCAATATCCAGGTGGAAACGATTGAACAGGATGTTCTGAGAAAGAAAATCATGCGAGGAATCCGTCAACAGATTCCTTTAGGAATGGAACATCACAAGGTTGCCCAGGATGAGAAGTATATGCCTGAAAATCATGATATTGATGGCATGACTGTCGTTAAGCGTCAATATATATCAGCTACCAAGCAAGTGGGAACACTTGGTGGAGGAAATCACTTCATAGAACTTCAAAAGGACGATGAAGGATGGCTTTGGACCATGATTCACTCTGGGTCAAGAAACTTAGGCAAACAGGTATGTGATTATTATAACAGAGTGGCAACCATTCTCAATGAGCGTTACTTTTCTTCGGTTAAGTCAGACCTTAATATGTCATTCTTGCCACTGAGGACCAAGGAGTTTAATGATTATTGGAATGAGATGCAGTATTGTATCGATTTTGGTCTGTGCAATAGAAGGTTGATGATGCATCGAATTCAGGAGGTCATATCTGAAGCGATACCACACGTTGAGTTTGAGCCGATGATCAACATCGCTCATAACTATGCATCCTGGGAATCCCATTTTGGTGAGAATTGTATCATACACCGAAAGGGAGCAACAAGCGCCCGAGAAGGTGAAGTTGGTATCATACCTGGTTCACAAGGAACGAGTTCATATATCGTGGAAGGCCTTGGCAATCCTCTCAGTTTCATGAGCTGCTCCCATGGAGCTGGCCGTATCATGAGCCGAACTGAAGCTGTAAAGACACTCAATTTAGCGGAGGAAATCCATAAGCTGGATGAGAAAGGCATCGTTCATGCCATTCGTAGCCAGGAAGATTTGGAAGAGGCCTCTACTGCCTACAAAGATATAGAATCCGTCATGGCACAAGAATCAGACTTAGTCAAAATCAAAACCCATTTGCTACCCATTGCCGTCATCAAAGGGTAGTGTATGAATTCAAAATCTTGGTTCTCTAGTATTACTGATTGCGTAATGTTAGAGAACTAGGACAACTTCTCTGAAATCTCGTTACAGCACGTATGTATTTTGCCAAGCGTGGATCGGAATTCTTTTAAATCAGATTGCTTGATGAGCTCATATCCTTCAAGATATTCGGTGCCTCCATAGAAGAAATCCATTTTGACATTGAGTACTTTACATATGGATTCCAGTAATCCTGTCTTGATGTCTTTAGCCCTTAACTGTTGACTAAAGCCACCAGGAGTCATGTTGAGTTGTCTTGCAATGTCTTTTTGCAGGATACCCTTTGATGATAATAATTCTCTTAATTCTTTTCCGCTCATACTCTTATTTTTTGTTTTTGAATTCCGTTGATAGTCTTAATCACCTTGAGAGAGTAAGTGAATACTAATTGACTACATATATCGTTTACAAATATAATAAAATGAATTCTATACCTTTTTATATTTTTGAAACTTTTAAGTTACTTATGTATTCGTTAGTTTGACATTCTACCGATTTGATACAAAAGAAGTGGGCTGCCCCCATATACGCTTCTTGAAGGCATCGCCAAACGCCCATAAACACATACACGGATGGCTGCTCACATATTATGAGCTGCTCCGTGCCTCGTGTTTACATTCTTTTTAATTTTGGCGATTTATCAAGAAGTGAGGCACTTTACATTTGTTCCCACAAAAATCACGTCCCTAAGAACGATGGTGCAAAGGTACAAAAAATAAATCAAATTCTATCATATTTGAGTTTTTTTGTGTGTGTTGATTCATCTAAGTTCAGTTTTTCTATGTTTTTGACATACCTCTTAACACCCAAAAGAGTCTATATTTTTAGGTAATAGTTAATGGAAGTATAGCTATATATAAACTCCCCATTGTTTGAAAACATAGTAGATAGCGATAAAAAACGAGTATTTGTATATAATAAAAGTTAAAATATAGCTATACTGTAAGTAATATCCAGAAATATTTGTTATTTTTGCAACGAAATCGAAATTAGACTTTTATAGTCTTACTTGGTTGATAGAAGAGATTAAATAAAAGGAATGATGAAAATAAACATTAATTTTAGAAGCATGACCGATTGAATGTTTATACCTGAAAAATGACAACTATCTAAAGTAATGTTGATGTTAATCTCATACATAGACATTTGGATAATTCATGTCATATTAAATGGTAAAATTAATTTTGGTCAATATCAATGATAAAATATGTATAAGGTAAAAAAGAAAGTACATAGTGAAGCCAAGCCAGACTGGATGGTTGGGGTTTTGTATCAGATTCCCCCGAAGGTCTATGATTGGCAGGAGTCTTATGATGCTTGCATGAAGCACCTGATTATTATCAAGGACATATTGGAAAAGTCTTCGGTAAAGTGGCATCGTGGAAGTCGGAACTTGACTCAAATAAGAAATGTAAAAGTAAAAGGAGAGAGTCTGCTTGTTTTAACTAAAGCTGGAAGAAGTACCCTTTCTTTTAGAATCATACAAAAATAAAAGAAAATGTAATAATGAAATAGAATATTTGGAGGCTTCAAAAGAGTCTCTGTGGGGAATTTATATTCTCACTTTATGGAAGTGTTTTAATAAACACAGGCGTAACTGCTTGTGTAAGAGGTCTTATCAACTATATAAAATTACATTCAATGATGAATCCTTTAAATAATTCATGGATTAAACTGCCTCGAAGTTTTACTTCGTGGCGCTGGTATCATGACTCTAAGATGGTACATGTCTTTCTGTATTTCCTGTTACAGGCAAATGTAAAGAAGACTGATTATCTTTCCTTGACAGTATACCCAGGTCAGGTCGTGACCAGTCTTGCTATTATTGCGGAGGATACGGGATTATCCCCAAGAAATATCCGTACTTGCCTTCAAAAGTTATCACAAACCGGTGAGATCAAGGTTCACTCAAGCAATAAAGGAACCATTGTGACCATACGTGACTATAGTCGTTTTCAGCAGTTTTCTGATGAAGATGCTATTATTGGCTGGATTAAGCTGTACCGTAAAATTACTGAATGGAATTGGTATCATGATGCGGAAAAGGTACATTTATTCATTCATTTGCTGCTCAATGCTGTTTTTCAACAGCAGGTTGGCTCTTCTTTGAAACGAGCTCAGCTTGCTCTAAGCAAAAACACCCTTCATAAGGAAACACGTATTTCACCATCTAAGATAAGTACATGTCTCAATGACTTGGTGCGCACTGGTGAAATTGAGGTTTTCAAGTCCCCTACTCCTCGTCCAAACCTGATCACAGTTTGCAAGTATGAGCTTTATCAAGGTTTTACATCCAAATTCAGTTGTCTTGATGAGCTGGAAGATTCTTGCAGTACAAAACAATCTCTGTTTGATGGCAATTCTTCCCCACTATCCAGTGATTTAAATCCAATTGTAAGTTCTTGTTGTAGAGAGATATATAGAGTTGACGACAATTTGTCCGACAAACAGCCGACAAACGAGCGACAAGTAGTTGACACGCAGGTGTCATATCATCGACAAGGAACCGACATGCAAGCGACAACTAATATAAAAGGATATAATGTAAAGAACGAAAGAAAATCAACATCAATGCGCGTGTGTGCATGTGAAGGGATTTTGGGGGAGGAAGAGAATGGTGAAGCTGAAAAGAAAACAAGCAAAGAAAGCTATTTTTCATTTCTCTCAAATTCTGATTCTTGGCTTGAAGTGATGAAACAGCGCTTTAAACTGCCGGACCGGTCTAAAGTAAAGACATGGCTTGAAACCTTTGAACTGGACATGGCTTGCAGGGGAAAGGGTTTGCATAAGGATTTGTCAGATTACCAGAGTCACTTTTGTGATTGGTTGAGTAAACAGAATTTGGAGCACCCCAAGTCTATGTATGGTTCAAAGTTTACACCGAGGTCTTCTCATGGAGGACAACTGTATAAATCAACATTTTAGTTCGTTTATTAATATTTAAACATATGGAAGCAGTAATGGATAAATTCCTGTTCAAGGAAGAAGAGGTTGTTCATCGTATCAAAACAGCCACCACCGGAAAGCGTTTCTTTAAATTGCCGTTGGACTATGTGTCCTGTTATAAAGCCTTATTGCAGGCGTTTATCAAGGCGGTCAATGATGTGAACATCAAATATGTCAGTATGGAAGGATTGGAGATGGTATTATACAATATCTCTCTCTGGCTGGTAGGTCATAACCATAAAACAGGCTTGTGGCTGAGTGGTGTAGGTGGCACTGGGAAAACCACTTTGGTGTATGCCATACAGAAACTGATACTTTCCTTGCGATTGAAAGACCCCATCAAATCCTCTTCCTCCCAGATTAAAATGGCTGGCCTTGTCATGAAGAACGCCTGTGAGCTTTGTCACTTGTATGTGGACCACTATGAGCGTTTCCTGGAATATCGCAATGTGTCTTTATTGGCTATTGATGATTTAGGCATGGAGCCTGAGCGTATTGTCAAATATGGGCAGGTATGTGATCCCATCAGTGAACTTATTGCCTATCGGTATGAATGTCGCTTGTTCACCATAGTCACGACGAATCTGCCTTCAGGTGATATTCGTCCGCGCTATGGGGATAGAACTGCCGACCGCGTGAATCACATGATGCACGTTGTTGTCATGCCGGATTTCAACTTCCGCCTTTGTTCTGAAACCTATTCCCGCGATTGACATGAAAGAGAAAGATGAGATTTTGGCCAAGACAGATGGAGGACTCGATATCTTTGTTCACTATCTTGGAAAGGAATGCCTGAGGAAAAAGTTCAGAAGTCACATGAGAGAGGATGACAAGCATCCTTCCTGTAAGCTCTATCGTAACCAGGCACTTGATGGCAGGTCCTACTACTATTTGCATGATTTTGGCGATAGTCGCTTTTCCGGAGATTGCTTTTTCGTGGCTTCGCAGGTCCTGAACATCAATCCTTCCACGGATTTTGTACATCTGTTGAAAATGATAGATCAGGATATGTGTCTTGGGGTATTTGACCGGCAGACAAACCGCAAGGCGGTTCGTCAAGCATCTCCTATGTCAGGCATGAAGAGCCCAGATGAAGAAAACCGGCAGCCTCATGGTGTGATTGCCTATCAAGCGCAGGTCAAGGAATTTTCTGACGAAGAGCTTGCATATTGGGCTTCTTATGGCATCACTGAAGATACTCTTGACCATTTTCAGGTTAGAAGCTTGAGAAGTTGCCATTTTACAAAGGCTGATGGTCAGCAATATTGCATCTATTCCACTGCCCTGACGCCAAGCTATGGCTATTTCTTCCAGGAAGAAAGGGGCATCAAGGTGTATCGTCCTCGCTCGGAGAACCGTTTTCTTTATGCAGGAGAGTTGCCAAGTCCTTATATCTTTGGATTGGACCAACTTCCCAGCCGGGGGAATATGCTCTTGATTACTGGCGGTGAAAAGGATGTTCTTTCTCTGAGCAGTCATGGCTTTTCAGCCATTTGCTTCAATAGTGAGACGGCTAAAACCCCCCATTTGGTCATGGATCAGCTTGTAAAGAGATTCGGGAAGATAGTTTTTGTGTATGACGTAGATGCTACAGGAAGAAGAGAATCTGCCCAACGGGTGGAAGAACTCCAGGGGCACTATCCGGTGAGTCGGATAGATCTTCCTCTTGCAGGCAGCAAGCAGGAGAAAGACGTGAGTGACTACTTCTTGCTGGGCGGCACAAGTGATAGTCTAAAGACATTGATTCAGCAAGCATTAAATAACAACAAGTGATAAACAACTAGTAATGACAACAATTATGAGAGTACAACAACACGCATTTATCCACGTGGAAGATGGTATTCGTCTTGTCGATTTGAAGAATGAGGATGAGACATACCTCAAGCAAAACGGCTTTTCTAAATTACCTTCCTGTATTCAGGGCGTTCAATTTTCATGTCTTGGTAAGTATTATCAAGGCTTTGGATTTAGAAATGACATCGGTGGCGTTGAGTTTTTTCATCAGCTTTATACCCCGTTTCCTGTAACCTTGAAAAGCTATGCACCAACAACCCTGCGCAGTCCAAAGGCAAAGGAGTATCAGGCATGCTGCCTGTTTTATGATTTTATGGATTATCTGGCATTCTATACCTTGAAGGGTTCCAGGGAATTCCGCCTTCCTCAGCATGATGCCTGCATCGTGATGTCTCATGTGAGCAACTATATGCATATGGTGGTGGACAGTGATGATTATGATGAGGTATATATGTTTTTCCCCAATACTGTTGTGGGCAGAACAATAGCCCTTACTCTCAAGAGACGTAACCCAGGAAAGGTCACGGATTACAGCATCATATACAAGGGGCACGCCAATCTGAGAGCGTTTGTACAAGATAAGAATGAATCAATTCATCATGTTTTCAAGTAGGATGAGTAGAAGTTCTATCCTTATCCCCCTGCTTGTCCTTGTCACCTTGATTGCGGTCCTTGTACTGGTCTTGTATTACGACATCAAGCATACGTATCGAGATGGAGACCTATGGAAAAAATGACAGTATGATATGCCCTCACCAATGACGTTGGCACTATCTGTAATGACGATATACTGGGACCTTCTGCTACTGAGGAATAGTTTTAGGGAAAGGTCTTAAAAATACAATACAAGAAAAGCCCACCGGTCTTCTCACGAGGACCTGGTGGGCTGAGGAGTATATGAAAAATAGTTGAACTTTACCTACTGGCTTATTTATCGGGGCGAAAGGTATCACCACTATGTCTCATGGCTTTACCGAATCCCTTGAAAAGCCACATGAAAAACAGAAATAAGAATATTGCTCCCATAATCTTCAGTATTAAAAGTGTAACTTCTTGTTTATTGTACGGAGAAGGTAGAGATATGTGTGAAATCTGCTGTGGTCACACCATACTCTCCGGGCTGCAGGTTCACAATGGTCACCATGTATGAACTGGCCCCAATCTTCTTTGCCTCGTATGGAACGGTATTGAAGGATGTCGTTGCCTTCATGCCAGAAAGTAATCCAACTTCGGCGAGCGTGAATCTGCGCTCTTTCTTCTTGGTCTCAAACTGGAATACCCCAATGGAGTTTTTCGGATCTTCGTTGTTGTCCTTCACTCTTACAATGAGTTTTACCTCTCCCTTGGCTATCTTGTTAGGTGAAGTATCACCTTTTACTCTCAAGAAAGTCCTACCCTTGTCCAGCAAACTGCTTCCCGGAATAGGAATGTATCCAAATCCAGAAGTCTTGGTCTTCATTTCTGCCTCTTCCTTTACCAGGACCACCTGGCTGCTGTCTGATTGCACCAGTGCCACCTGACCGATATACTCAGGTTCCTGGATTCCTTGTGCCATGCTTGTTGTACAGGTGATAAGCATCACCACTGCCATCATTAGATTCTTCATATCATTCAATATTTTGTAAATGTTATTAATATTCTTTCAAAATCCTAAACTATCTGCAATTTCTTTTGCTTTTACAAGATATTTTTTGTATCTTTGTGCTGTGAAACTTCCACATTTCATCTCAAGGAAATTCCTTTGGTTCAGCCTCTTGTATTCCGAAAGGAGTCAAGGGGCTTTATTTGTATTAAAAGGCATACTCTGCCTTCAATGCCCTGTCTAAATCGCTCTGGTTGATGAGTTTCACGAAACTCTTATCTCCCACATATCGGTATTTTCCCTCCAAGTGGTGTTTCTCAAGCAGCTTCTCAACGACGCTTACATCCTCGGAGTTCATTTCCGCTATGCAGCATCCCATCTCTACAAAAGCCATAGCCTGGGCCTTACTGACGGGAAATACTCTCCCCATCATCATCTGTCCCTTATAGGGCTTTCCCTTTGGATATGCGTTTGCACTATGTGGCAAAACACTTACCTCTTTCCAGATAATCTCTTTTGCTTTCATTCTTTCTATCCTTTTTTGTGCATGCAAAGGTAATGGTTTTACTCCACATTAACCTCCTCTGCACAATTAAACTTATATTTTAACACTTGTGGTATATCTGCATCATGTGTACGGATGCATACATCATTGCCGTATATTCTTCCCAAAATCTGATGCCAATCCGTTTACGCTCACTCCATCAACCTGTTTGAACTCATATTGATTTCTATGCCCCTGGACTGACCTCAAAAAGAAAAAATTCTGGATTTCCTGAACACAAGCCTTTTTTCCAAACTTGTTCTTCCACAGAAAATCGAACTTTTTTTTATGACATTCCGGCATAACCTTCACACCATAGCCTTTTTCGTGCCCCCCATTTGGCTGCTCACAGGTCAGAAAGCCAAGTAATGAAGCTGGAATCTTGCTTGGAATACCCTATTCCGACGGAATTGCGGAAGGCTGCCAAGAAAGATTCTAGCTTCATAGCTCGCATGGAGCGGTACTTGGTATCTGGCGGAGCAGCCTTACCTTTGCACGGAAAAAGCGTATCGGTGAAGGCATGCCACCAGGATATAAAGAGGGTGAGGTTCCACATGTGGAAGAACAATAACATGATAGAAAAATCACATCACGCTGAGAGCTGCTTCAGTACCAATATCTTGGTGGGCTTGCTGCCATCAAATTCGTAAATCTCCATTTCTCCCTCCTTGTAACCGACGAAATGCAGTTTTTGAACCCCTTCTCCTTCATCACAGGCAAATAACTCAATCTTCTGAAATCGGCAAGCTAGCAGAATGCATCCCCATCTGTTGGCTATACCCTCCTTTCCCTTGCTTTGTATGATGGCCAGCCCACCCAGTTGCTGCCTGATACCGAAAGAACAAGTCTTTCTTAGATAGAACTCGTCTTCTCGTTCCCCCGTTCCTATAATTTTGAAGCCTAATGTCTTCCAGAACTCCAAGCTTTCAGAGTTGGCAGCTAACTCGTAATGAGTCTCTTCTTGATGTGTGATAATCCTTGTCATGAGCGTCTATAATTAGTTGTGAATCAAACATATCATCAGAATATTGTCTGATGAGCCCTATCTTTCTTTTCTGACCTTTGGGAACATAGAGGAGCCTGTTCCTGAAAACAAGAACCTGAATGTCACAAAGATTGGCACCATGCTTCTTCATGATCTTGTCCAGGGTGATACTGTTTATCCAATGGCTCTTTCTATCATCCATCGCTTCCAGTACTTCCTTTTCAAACTTTTCCATCTCCTTCTTCTCCCATAAATGAAGCAACCATTTCAAACTGATACCCCTTTCCATGTCAAACAGTACGCATCCATAGCCATGAATCTTGCAATATTCCATCAGGGCATACCATTTGCGTTGTACAGTTTGTGTAGAGAAAAGATGGTAAGGCACCAGCATCACCATCACCACACTTCCATCCTCCAAGACCATTATATAGTCGGGAGTGAATGTAAGCGTGAATTCCTCCTCATATACAATCTCCTCAGGATATTCCACAAACTGCTCAATCCAGCTGCTCTTCTCTGCCATCTTCAAAAACAGTTCCTGCTGCCTATTGTAGAATGGTACCTTTCTATCGAGCTTTTGGGATTCAAATAGCCCGAACTTCATCCAATCTATTCCATCTTCCATGCGTGGATATAGATAGGAAATATCATACGCCCATACAGAACGCAGACTTCTTCTTTTCTCCCCTGTAAGATGTATGCACTTCCCCGGGAAGATGACCGACTCATACATTCTGAGTATGAGATCAGACGGCTTGCTGTTTGCTCTTTTCATATACTCCTTATTATTCATATACTCCGATTTTCGTCTGCAAATATAGACAGAATAGTTGAAGCCACCAAATCTCATTAAGAGCTGTTAACAGGTACATTTATTGGTAACAGTAAGAAAGAAATAGATAAAGAAAATATATAAAAGAAAGAGAAAAAGAAAGAAATAAATCTGTTTATTTGACATATTTGCGTTATTTAACTGTTGATTTGTAAAAAAGGCCAGTCATACCCCCTAAAAAGGGCAAATTAATCAAAAAAATAATTCAAAGGAGATATGGCATTCAGATATTTTTCTTATCTTTGCCCCATAATCGTAGCAAACACTTAACGATGAAAATGAAGAAATTATCATTCTTGTTGTTTCTGACCCTCCAGATGGGGATGGCTCAGGCTCAGGAAAAGCTTGTGGCACTCAGCTTTGACGATGCTCCGAACACAACCACTACAGTTCATATGCTTGATGTGCTCAAGAAACATCAGGTAAAGGCATCCTTCTTCGTGATAGAAAAAAACATCACCCAGGAGAGTGCCAAGGTCATGATATCGAGAATCAAGGCTAAATTTTGTGCCAATTCATCCCAAAGGCTAAAGACCTTTGGGCTTTCTTGGCACTGATATATAAAAGTAAAGGGTAAGTAATTGTCTTACCCTCTATCTTATCTATCTACTCATACGTTGGCACCTCTTTCACCTAGTTGTGCTTATCTACGTAAGTCTTAGCTTCTGAGTATGTGTCAATCTCTATTGCGGTGCTATCTCAAAAAGTCTTCTCTTTCCAATATTTCTTATGGAAATAATTAATCTTCCTTCACGATAGGATACAATTCTATGAATTCGCCATTATGGGACTGTCCATCATTGATGAGCTTTGCAAACTTCTCGCCTACTGTATCAATTGTATGGAAACCAGGCAAAGCCATGTTGCCATTCAAATCAGTGGTAGTTGGACCAGGGTGTACGCTGAAAATCTCAACAGGTATGTTGTTCTGCTCAAACTCCATTGCCATCACACCCATCATGGCATTCTGGGCAGCCTTGCTTGCCACGTAAGCCAGAGGATGCCAATACGGACTGATTTCACTAGGAACGGTGATGTTGACGATTCTACCCTTGTTGGCTTTGATGAGCGGAAGAAGGGCCTGAGTCACGGCTAAGGTGCCAAAGTAGTTTACGTCAGCAGTCTCCTTGATATCCTTCATGTCTGTCTCCCAACTGGTCTTCGACATATCACCAGAAATACCGGCATTGTTCACTAGAAGATTGAGCGAAGGATATTTATCATTGATCTCCTTTGCCGCCAAACTGATGCCGTCGAGATCACAGAGTTCAATTTTTACCCAACCAAGCACTGTACATCCTGCATCTTTCAACTTGTTCATAGTCTCCAAGGCTCTTGCTTCATTGCGGGCACCGATAATGATATCCCAGCCACTTAACCCTAGATACTTACTGATTCCCAAGCCAATACCTTTATTGGCTCCTGTAATTAATGCTGTTTTGTTCATTTCAATCTATATTTTTGTGTTAAATATTTCCTAAATATATTTTTCTCATCCCTTCTTCCTGTGCAATCCTTCGGGCAGTAAACAGAGTCTCAGTAGGTGTAGGTACAGAATCCTGCATCTTGTACTGTGGAAAAAACCTGCTAAAATGAAGAGGACAATCGGCAAAACCATTGTCTCTGAGCCAACTGCACATATCTCTTATCATGCTCTCGTTGTCATTAACCCCTGGAATCAGCAGGTTTGTTATCTCCAGATGCACTCCTGCTTTCTTCATCGTTAAAAGCGTATCCAATACAGGCTGTAAATGACCGCCACATTGCTTCTGATACACATCTTCAGAGAATGCCTTGAGGTCGATATTGGCAGCTTCAATGAGTGAAACTATCTCCCTAAGAGGCTCCGGGTTGATGTAACCTGCAGATACCAGAATATTCCAAAGCCCTCTGGAATGAGCCTCCTTGGCGATGTCATAGATGTACTCATAATAGGTAAGAGGCTCCGTGTAGGTATAGGCAATGCCCGGCAAATGATGCTTGACTGCAATATCTACAATATCAGATGGAGACAACTCGAAGAAATCTACAGCAGACGGAAGTACTTGCGAGATATCATGGTTCTGACAGTTGAGACAACGGAAGTTGCAACCTGTACAGGACAGAGACAGACATCGGGTTCCGGGATGGAATTCATTCAGCGGTTTCTTCTCTACAGGATCATCTGCCAAAGCACACGGTTTACCGTAAACAACAGAGTAAAGCATTCCGTTAAAATTCCATCTGCTGCCACATTTTCCATGCTTGCCTTCCAAGATAACACAACAGTGGGGACATAATTCGCACCTTACTGTATCAGAAGCATACTCTCCTTCCCCATCAACTTTCTGATAAAAACGACATTCTTTCATACCCAAACCATTTCATGATTACACAATCATCAGAATATCGGCTACTAGAATACAATAGCCTCATAAGTATAAAGCTCAGCTGTCTTCCAGCCATCCCAACCTATTCCAGCCTTATCCTGAGAGCAATGCCCCAGGAATTCTTCCTTGGTCCATGATACTTCATCAGCCACCTGTGGAAGGAAAGTACCCGTATGATAGCCCTTGCGCATGAAAATTCCCTGCTTGCCCAGTTCAAACTCATCTATACTTTGGATGCGTTTCATCGGTGTGAGTACTGAGATTTCGATATCAATATCATCCAGTTCCTCCATGGTCACCCCATAAAAGCGTGGATCCTCAAAGGCTGCCGCCTTTGCCATGTGCTCAACTACCTGATATAGTGGCATGTCTTCACCAAAATGTCCGATGCAACCTCTGAGTCTTCCCTTTTTGTGCAGAGAGACGAAGGCTCCACACTTTGTAAGAAGAACATCAGATAGCTTGCCTGGCTCATACTTCTTACCTTCAAGAGTAGCCTTGATGGTATGATAAGCGATAGACTTGAGCATCTTTCGGTCTTCAGAAGTTAAATCAAAACCATAGTTTTCCTTAAAGAAAACAAAAGAATGATACCCTACAACCTTGTCTTTTCCGCCATATGGGGAATCACCGGAGTTGCAGTACATAACATGATGTGGCTTGATATTTGCATCATTTTCTGTCATCATCAACAATGTGGCAATAGGTGCCATGCCACATGCACTCGTTGCCAGATGGTCAATGCCAAGCTCCTGGTTGTGAAGGGTGGCGTTCACAAATGCTTCTACCTTTCCTGTCATGATGCTATCTTTGGTAAGTCCATCTACAATCTCTGCATCCTTGTATGCGGGATAGTGAGAGAAGTCGCTGCTGATAACAAAAAGATTCTTCTCATTCAGGTAGGGCTTCAGGGTATCAGCAATCTTCTTCAAGGTCGTCAATTCCTGCGTGGCAATGATGATAGGAACAATGGATGGTATCTTTTTCATGTGATATTGCAGGAATGGCAGTTCCACCTCCAGGCAATGCTCGTTCTCATGTGCTTCTTGAGCATAAGTAATAGCATCACTCTTTTCCATAAGGTCTTTACAGAGAGCGGTATCTACAGGAACATTTCCCAGAGGAGTGGCATAGGCAGAAGCACCTATATTTACTGATGCCTTACCCAAATACACATGATGGCTAGGTCCCAGGAGAAAGATGTGCTCATATTCAGCATCCGGATTGATGGCAGCAAATGCCGATGCTGCAGTCACCCCAGAGAACACGTAGCCGGCATGAGGTACGATTACTGCCTGTACATTCTCCATTAAAGGGTTCTTGCACCTAGAGAAACAATTCTGAACATCCTGGCGGAGTTCTTTGGCATCGCCAGCATAAAAACTTCCTGCTACAGCAGGTTTGCGAATCTTAGCTTCCATCATAATACTTACTATTATTAATACGATGAATATGATTTTTCTCATAACTCATGATGATGATTCAGATGGCAAGATGCCACCTACTTGCAAAGATACAAAATATCAGATAGAAAAGAGTAAAATAGGGTAAGATTTAAATTAAATTTAATTTCCTCCATATCATCATAACCTTAATGCTCTATCTAGATGTCATATTTTTGACTTACCTCCACAGTCAGAGAATCGTGAATCCTACCCCTCATGTACAAATTAAAAAGGCATTTACTAATGTTCACATAAGGTGCTCCTAAGCTGTCATGCCTTTTCTCTCCGTCGTAGATACAAAAAACGTGCTGCCTATATACCACTTGAAAGTATATAGGCAGCACCGCCCTAAAGAAGGGGCAAGAGCCTCTCACCCTGCCCCTATATCTGAATATCAGATTCTCTGATAGATAGCATCATAAACCGAGTCAATGCAACCAGCTAATATATTGTCCGTGACATCGAATGGTATCCATTCTTCATCTATCTCCCAATCACTCTCGCCTTTATAGAAAAGACTATTGCCATAGAGCTTGATGTATGCCACCTGTACTTCTTCAAGTTCACTGGCGTTTTCAACACTTCTAATCACCCATCCCGCGTCATAGTTCTCCTCATCCTGTGTGAGGTCAATTTCCGTTACACCCTTTTCCGTCATCATGTTCTTGATGGCATTTTCAACTTCTTTGTGAAGTTCAATCTTCTTTTTCGTAAAATCGATGTATTCCATACCTTATTATATGTGGAGAGGTGGTTAACCTCTCCGTTACCTTTTTTATGCTACAATCTGGTATTGATTGAAATTCATGTAATCATCCCCATTCACGTGGCATTCCTGCCATGTTGCCAGCTGCTCGGTGGTGATGGAATCAAGTTCCAAGCGTTCTGCGATGTACTGGAGTGCTTCCTGTTCCGTATTGAAATACTCCCACTCATATGACCCGTCAAGGCAGGAGTTCACCACGAAACGGCAACTGAAATACTTACCCTCTGAATCATTCGTGGCATAAACTTCGTCTCCTTCCTCTTCCACCATGAAATAAACCTTCATGTCCTCATAGTGCTTTTCAAGAATATGACGGAAATCCGAAGTTCCCCATGCCTCCTCTGCCTCAATGGTGAGTAACCCATTCTCTATTTCACAACTTTGGATGAAACCTCTGAGATAGTAATCCTTGGTGTCTTCTCCCAAAGCCCATGCGATGTTACCTTCCCAATTCTTGGCAGAAAGCTCATCAAATGGCTTTCTTTCACCCTTGTCAAACTCTCCGAAAAGCTCATATATCTCCTGGAGGTCCTTTTGCTTACCCTCAATTCGGTAGCTGACCTGTGCCCAATTCGCCATAATCCTACTGATTTTCTATTTGTGAATAATAAAGCTGCTTCTCCTTCAAATGCGCCATGATGGATGCCGCCAATGTACACGCCCACTCATCACGTGGGTCATACCATCCGTACTCGCGGCATTGTGCGAGCTTGTCAATGAATGCCATTGCCACCTTGAATTTCTCATTCACTAAGTAACGATGGTCATTAGCCAACTCTTCTCCAGTGAGCTGAGCACTACCCATCTTGCCATTAACGAAACGTGAGAACACGTCTGCAAACTCCTTGTCATTTGGTGAAATTACTTTTCCCATGATTTCTACTATTTAAAAGTTCAACATAAAAAATATATTCTAGATTTCCTGAAACCCAGCCTTTTTAGGACTTTTGTTTTGGGAGAATCCGAGATTTTTTTTAAATTTACATTCCAGCGTAACCTTTACCACTATGCCTTTTTTCGTGCATAAAAGATGGCTTGTCCACCAAAGGCAGAAAGCCAAGCAAGAAACATCAAACTTTTTCGGAATACCCAATCTCTGATTGCGGAAGGCTGCCGAAACAAGTTTTATGCTTCTAATCCTTCAGGTGGTGCTTGGAGTCTGCCAGGACAACCATACCTTTGCAAAGAAAAAAGCCTGTGGTGAAGGACAGCCTGGAGAAGGTATTGAAAAATTGAGGTTTTCCCGCATGACAAAAACGAAGTAGTTAGATAGAAAAAACTCAAATCAACCAATCCGGTTGTCGAAAATTCCATCCTTATGCCAAAATAGCTGCTAAATAAACACCTTAATTTTAACACTTCATAGCCCGTTTTTTTACATAAATGCCCATATTTTAGTTAAAAAATAAGTTTAATTTATTTTATCCCCTCTATCTCAGAAAAACTCTGTTCCTTTGCAGCCGATTCAGGAATTTAACAATAAAATAAAAATGGGAACATTTAGCATATTTGCTTTAGTATTGACCTTCATTCTGGTGTTTTATTATGCCGTGGTCATTTTAATGGATCTGAGGAAAATCAATCCAGAGATCAGGAAGGATGATGTAGAGTTTATCAAAACTGCTGAGGAGCAAGATACTCAGCATGAAGAAGAGGAACAACCTGTGGATGTGGACGAGGACAATATCCTTTATCCTATATCACATGAAGTTGGTGACTCTCAGCCGGCATCTGGCCAACCTCATAATGAAGGCACCTATATGACTGTTGAAGATGTCAAGAACATGAAGACGAGTGAGGTGTATGAGAGAATTCGCAATGCCAAGAATGAGATGATCACCTATCGTGCCGATGCCGAGCATGAAATGGCATCCGAGGATTTTCGTCAACACATGATAGAGGGTGAAATGCTGTTGGATCAAATGTCAGAGAATCTTGCCAACATGTCGTTATAAATATCTAAAGTTTCGCAAGTGAATAAATATCAACTTGCTTGTTTATAAATATACATATCACGTAGCATATGGGCAACAGAATTTCCTTCGATGAGATCAGCAAGCAACTCTGTAGCATCTATAGAGTAACGCTCTGCTGCTTCCAGAACGAAGTCCA
>OGOQ01000310.1_pt1 | contig 53378 bp, 43 predicted proteins | sample 1552691 | NCBI WGS metagenome assembly OGOQ01 (sample SAMEA2580209, study PRJEB22360) | human gut metagenome | biome: human gut; feature: human-associated habitat; material: faeces | place: Denmark | collected 2008/2010
GGAGGCTGTCAGAATGGCGGCGAAGCCGAAGCAGCTTTTCCCGCTCACGGCGTTTATCACATTCTTTTCGACATTCGGCAGTATTTTTTGTGTACTGCTTGAGCAGATACCGTTTATAAGTGCTCTCAGCGAAATACAGCATTCGCTTATTTTCCTGCTTGTAATATGCATTTTGTATGTTCTTATGCTCATTTTGCTGAAGGCTGTTTTCAAGGCCAAAAAGCGAACCGTAAGGCGTCTCGGCGTGGCGGCATTCAATACCCTTGTGCTTGCCGTACCGTTTATAAATTACCGCGCGACCTTCGGCATAGCCGAGGCGATAGGCGTAGGTATAGGCTCCGGACTTGCCTTTATAGTTGCGGTGCTTATGATAAATTTCGGGCTGCGCCGCTTGGTAGAAAACAAAAATATTCCGGAATGCTTTAAGGGCACGCCGGCAGTATTTATATATGTTTCGATTTTGGCGCTCGCTTTTTCGGGCGTCTCAGGCAAAGGATTATCATTGTAAAGGACCGTAGAAAATGGCGTTTGACAACAGAGATATTAAGCCCCGTAAAAAGAGCTATTATCCGTTTTCAAAAAATTATCCGGGCAGACGCTCGGGTACATCATATGCGATAGGCGAAAGCCGCACCCGAAAGAAAAAGGAAAAACGCAAAAAAATCGTCTTTTCGGTTTTTCTTGTGTTCTTCTTCGTGCTCGTGTTTGTTATTGCCGCGGTTTCCATTAACCTGTCGAAAAAGCCGTATGAGCACGAGCTTACGGGCGTTCCCGCCGAATATGACGGCAAGCTGCGCGCTCTTTATATGCCCGACGACGTTCTTGACGGCGGTATAGCCTTTGACCTTTTTAAAACGGAGCTCACCGAAACAAAGGCGAACGCCGTTGTGATAGATTTTAAAACGAAGGACGGCTATCTCAATTACGTATCCTCCGTCGGTACGGCGAACGACATAGGTGCGTCGTCCAAGGCTTATCAGAACACGATTGCGACAATCGACAGGCTTAAAAGTGCCGGCTATAAAATAATTGCAAGAATTTATTGCTATGAGGACAGCGTTGCCGCATCGCATCTCGGCGCCGCTGCCGCCGTGACAAATTCGGACGGCACGCTGTGGCTCGACAACAGCGCTCAGCACGACGGCGAGCCGTGGCTGAACCCGTATTCCCCCGTCGCGGAGAAATACCTTTTGAGCATTGTGAGCGAGATTTCCTCTCTCGGAGTTGACGCCGTTATACTCGATTCCGTGGAATTTCCCGAGAGTATTTACCTCGACAAGGCGGTATTTTCGGGCGAAGAAAAGAGCATAGAGAGCCGCAACGCGGTTTTACATTCATTTATAGAAAAGGTTAAAAACGTGCTCGGCGACAAGCCGCTCTGCGTTATGCTCAGCGCCGCGGATGCGCTCGGCGGAAACACCGCCCGCTATGACGGCTCTCTCTTTGACAGCGCCGCCGATTTTGTGGCTGTGGACTTCAGAAAATCGTCGCAGAGAGACGGCTTTGCTTACGGAGAAAAAACATATTCCGCCGAAACCACCGATGAAAAAGCTCTGGTTACGGACTGTATACCGCTCTTAAGCTCAAAGCTTGACGAAAACTATCAGACCGGCGGATTTATACCGGTCATTGATGACAGCTCGATTATTTCCGAGCTTGACAGCCGAAATGTTAACAATTATGTTTTATTCGTCGAGGGATAAGCTATTATTTTAAAAATACTTGACAAAAGTTCATTTTTCTGTTATTATCGCACTTAAGATATTCCTTATGAAGGGGAGTAGCTTTTACCCGGTGGTCAACATCATGTTGCCTTTCGGCTTCTGGTCACCGAGCCTTATTAAGGTAGCAAGACCTTCGGCAGAGCTAAATTCTGTCGAAGGTCTTTTTTCTTAAAAAAGCGGCTGCTCTTTTTTAAAAAACAGGGAGGAAAAAAATGAAACACTATCTTGAAAGCTCTTCCGAGGTTTTCGGCGAAGTAAAAAGCACCGAAAACGGTCTCACTTCCGAGCAGGCACGCCGGCGTTCTGCCGAAACCGGCAAAAACAAGCTTGCCGAGGGCAAGAAAACGCCGCTGATACTGCGTTTTCTCTCGCAGTTTGCCGACCCGATGATAATCATCCTCATTGCCGCGGCGGTAATATCGGCAATAACCTCCGTATTGCAAAAAGAATTCCCATCGGACGTTATCATTATAATGTTCGTCGTAATAGTTAATGCCATACTCGGCGTATATCAGGAGAGCAAGGCCGAAAAGGCCATAGAGGCTCTTCAAAAAATGGCCGCCGCAACAACAAAGGTCTTGCGCGACGGCAAGGTATGCGAAATACCGAGCGAGGACCTTACCGTAGGCGACGTTGTACTGCTTGAAGCGGGCGACGCTGTTCCGGCGGACGGCAGAATTTTTGAAAGCGCAAGCCTTAAAATCGAGGAATCGGCACTTACGGGTGAATCCGTACCCGTCAACAAATTCATAAAGGCAATAGGCCTTGAGGGGCAAAAAGACGTCCCCCTCGGCGACCGAAAAAATATGATGTATATGGGTTCAACCGTTGTTTACGGCCGAGGCAAGGCCGTTATAACAAGCATCGGTATGGACACCGAAATGGGCAAAATAGCAGGTGCTCTGTCAAGCGCAAAGGATGAGCAGACGCCGCTTCAGAAAAAGCTCGGTCAGCTCTCAAAAATCCTCAGTTTCATAGTCCTCGGAATATGCGTATTTATGTTCGCCTTCGATATAGTCAGAGCTCTTGTAACAGGCACGGAAATGAATCTTGACTTCCTGCTCGGCTCGTTTATGCTCGCCGTATCGCTCGCGGTTGCCGCTATCCCCGAGGGTCTTGCGGCGGTAGTAACGGTTGTGCTTTCGATAGGCGTTACCAATATGTCAAAGAAAAATGCCATCATTCGTAAACTCACCGCAGTTGAAACACTCGGTTGCGCACAGATAATCTGCTCTGATAAAACCGGTACGCTCACTCAGAACAAGATGACCGTAGTCGAACATTACTGTGACAACGAAAAAATGCTTGCCGAGGGCATGGCTCTCTGCACGGACGTAAATCTTGACGATGACGGCAATCTTGTAGGCGAGCCCACGGAAATGGCTCTTGTGGCATACTCTATGTCGCTCGGTATGAATAAAAACGAGCTTCTGAAGAGCGCGCCGAGAGTCGGCGAGGCTCCATTTGACTCAAATCGTAAAATGATGTCCACAATTCACAAGACTGCGGACGGAATATTACAGTTCACCAAGGGTGCTCCCGACGAGATATTAAAGCACTGCACAAAGATATTCAAAAACGGCGAAGTCAGCCCTCTTACGGACGCAGACAGAGATGCCGTGCTCAAAAAGAATAAGGAATTTGCCGACAGAGCACTTCGAGTTCTCGCCTGCGGCTACAAGCAGCTGTCATGTGTTCCCGAGGATCAGTCGCCCGATAATATCGAAAATGAGCTCGTCTTCTGTGGCCTTGTAGGTATGATAGACCCCGTAAGGCCCGAAGTTAAGGCGGCAATCGAGGAATGTCGCGGTGCCGGCATAAGACCCATAATGATAACCGGCGACCACAAGGACACCGCTGTTGCAATAGCCTTGGAGCTTGGCATTATAAAGGACAAGAGCGAGGCCATAACCGGCGCGGAGCTTGATGATATTTCCGATGAGGACTTCAAAGAAAAGGTCACACAGTACTCGGTATATGCCAGAGTTCAGCCCGAGCATAAGGTAAGAATAGTAAATGCCTGGAAGAGCCGCGGTATGATAACGGCAATGACGGGTGACGGCGTAAACGACGCCCCCTCCATTAAGAGTGCGGACATAGGCGTAGGCATGGGCATTACAGGTACCGATGTAACAAAGAACGTTGCGGATATGGTCCTTGCCGACGATAACTTCGCCACCATAGTATCTGCTGTGGAAGAGGGCAGACGAATTTACGACAACATAAGGAAGTCAATTCAATTCCTGCTCTCGTCAAATCTCAGCGAGGTAATGGCTATTTTCACAGCCAACCTGCTCGGCTTCACAATATTAAAGCCCGTACATCTTCTCTGGATAAACCTTGTTACCGACTGCTTCCCGGCTCTCGCCCTCAGTATGGAGAAGGGCGAAAAGGACCTTATGAAACGTCCGCCGCGTAAATCATCGGACGGCATTTTTGCAGGCGGCGTCGGCTTTGACGTAGTATACCAAGGGCTTTTCGTAACGCTTCTGACACTTGCCGCGTACTTCATAGGCCACTTTATGGAGGCAGGCAGATGGGAGCTTACCGAGAGTGCCGACGGTATGACCATGGCATTCCTTACAATGTCAATGTGCGAAATATTCCACTCGTTTAATATGCGTTCGCAACATGGCTCAACCGTATCAATGCTCCTTCACGGCAGCTTCAACAAATACATTTTCGGGTCAACCGTACTTTCCCTCATAACAACTGCGCTCGTTATAGAAGTACCGTTCCTTGCAGACGCTTTTGATTTCACCACTATTGATGCTCGCGAATTCTTCACGGCTCTCGGTCTTGCGTTCCTGATAATTCCTCTCGTTGAAATTGTCAAGGCAATAGAGCGTGCCGTTATAAAGAACAAAGCCAAAAAGCAGACCGCAAAATAAGCTTTGGCGACAAAACAAATATATGTTTTTCAAGGCACGGCAGTAGTTCTTACTGCCGTGCCGTTTTATTTATCCCGCAGCGGCTTAATACTGGATTTTTGCGGTGATTTATGTTACCATAATAAAAAAGGCATCGGCGATGGACGCCACCATTTAAAAAGGAGCGGAAAATATGAATCTTATATTCTTAGGAGCCGCACACGAAGTCACGGGAAGCTGCACGCTTCTCACCGCCTGCGGCAAGAACATTTTGATTGACTGCGGTATGGAGCAAGGACCCGACACATATAAAAACCGGGATATTCCCGTATCTCCCGCCGATATAGACTGCATTTTTCTGACCCATGCTCACATAGACCATTCCGGCAAGCTGCCGTACCTTACGGCAAACGGATACAAAGGGCCGATTTACGCAACAGCGTCCACAGCGAAGCTCTGCAAAATTATGCTTGAGGATTCTGCGCACATACAGCAGTTTGAGGCTCAATGGCGCAACCGAAGGGCAAAACGCTCGGGCGAATCGGGATATGTTCCGCTCTACACCGTAGAGGACGCTCAAAAATGCTGTTCTCAGTTTTTGAGGTGCGAATACGGTGTGGATTATCACGTTTTTGACGGCGTATCCATAAGCTTTACCGATGCGGGTCATCTTTTGGGCTCATCGAGCATTACAATAAACGTCACCGAAAACGGGGAAACCGAAAAAATAGTTTTTTCCGGCGACATAGGCAATACCGACCAGCCGATAATACGCGACCCGCAGTATATTACCGACGCCACCTACGTCATAACCGAAAGCACCTACGGCGACCGCAGTCACGGCGAAAGACTCGACTACATATCGCAGCTCGTGCCAATACTTGACCGCACCTTTGCACGCGGCGGCAATGTAGTTATACCGTCGTTTGCCGTCGGCAGAACTCAGGAGCTTTTATACTTTATAAGGCAGATAAAGGAAGAGCGTATCCTCAAAAACTACAACGACTTCCCCGTATATGTGGACAGTCCCCTTGCAGTTGAGGCCACCAACGTTTTTTGCGACAGCTATTCCGACTTTGACGACGAAGCGGCGTCGCTTATCGAAAACGGTATAAATCCGATAGCCTTTCCTAACCTTTATGTCTCCGTGACAAGTGAGGAATCAAAAGCAATAAACTCAGACCCCGCTCCGAAGGTCATAATTTCGGCGAGCGGAATGTGCGAGGCCGGCAGAATACGTCATCACCTAAAGCACAATTTGTGGCGACCCGAATGTACGATTTTATTCGTAGGCTACCAAGCCGTAGGAACACTCGGCAGAGCCATAACCGACGGTGCGACGGACGTAAAGCTCTTTGACGAAAAAATCCATATAAGTGCGGAAATAGAGCAGCTTCACGGCATAAGCGGTCACGCCGACAACGAGGGCTTGTTAAAGTGGATGAAAAGCTTTAAAGCTCCGCCAAAGCACGTATTTGTAAATCACGGCGAGGACACGGTGTGCGAAATATACGCCGCACGTCTTCGCGACGAACTGGGGCTTTCCGCGAGCGCCCCGTACAACGGCGAGGAATACAGCCTCACCGAAAACAATGTTCTCGTTGAGGGAAACCGCGAAAAGATAGTTAAAAATACAGCCTCGCAAAACGCCTCTCGCCGCGTAAGCACGGTTTATGAGAGACTGCTCTCGGCACAAAAGCGTCTCCAAACGGTTGTGGCACATAATGAGGGCGGTGCAAACAAGGATCTTGCAAAATTTGCGGATCAGATAATTGCGCTTTGCGAAAAATGGGACAGATAAATGACCGAAATTACACTTAACAAAGATGAACATATCGAATATCTCAGCAGGGACTTGGGGCTTATCGTCTCAAAGGAGCACACCTTCGGCACGGACGCGCTGTTGCTTGCCGACTTTGCGTCGCCGAAACGATATGACATATGCTGCGACTTCGGTACGGGCTGCGGCATAATTCCCATGCTCTGGTGCAGGGACGGCTGCGGAAAAGAAATATCGGCAGTCGAAATCCAGGAAAAGGCGTGCAGTCAGCTTACGCGCTCCGTCAAGGCAAACGATTTGCAGGACAAGCTCTTTGTGTACAATGCTGATTTGAAAGAAGCTCCGCGGATAATTCCGTGCGGAAAATTTGACGTTATAACCATGAACCCACCGTATAAGGCGGAAAACGCCGGAATAAAAAGCCAAAAGGAAAACGAAAAAATAGCCCGTCACGAAACGCTGTGTAATCTGCGCGACATAACAAAAGCCGCGTCGAAACTTCTGAAATTCGGCGGCAAGCTATGCATTTGTATACGACCCGAGCGCCTTTTTGAGACGATGGAGGCAATGAAGGAATATAAAATCGAGCCGAAAGCGCTGCGCCTTGTTGCAGCTTCACCCGAAAAGGCTCCGTGGCTGTGCCTTGTAGAGGGCAGACTCGGCGGAAAAACGGGCATAACGGTCAAAAACAATCTTTTTATATACAAGAGCAAGGACGTTTTGTCCGACGAAATGACAAGAATTTTAGGTAAATACAGGGAGGATATGTAATGACGGGAAAGCTTTACGTTGTCGGCACTCCGATAGGCAACCTCTCGGATTTTTCTCCCCGTGCCGCAGAGTGCCTCAGAAACTGCGATTTTATAGCGGCGGAGGACACAAGAGTCACCCTGAAGCTTTTAAACAGATTTGACATAAAAAAGCCGCTCATCAGCTATTTTGAGCACAACCGCCGTGAGCGCGGCGAAATAATTCTTGCGCGTATTCTCGGCGGAGAAAGCTGTGCTCTTGTCACGGACGCAGGTATGCCGGCAATTTCCGACCCCGGTCAGGACCTTGTTGACATCTGCATTGCATCGGGAGTAAATGTTGTATCAGTCCCCGGCCCCACCGCATTTGCCACAGCCGTGGCGCTGTCGGGGCTGCCGTCCGGCAGATTTACGTTTGAAGGCTTTTTGAGCGTAAATAAGCAGAGCCGCGCCGAGCATCTTGACAGCATTAAGGATGAAAAACGCACCATGGTGTTTTACGAGGCTCCGCACAAGCTTTTACGCACGCTTAAGGACCTTTATGCCTGCCTCGGTGACCGCCGTACAGCGATTATTAAAGAGCTTACGAAAATCCACGAAAATGTTGAACGCACCACGCTCAAAAAGGCGTGCGAAGAATATGAAAACATACCTATCAAGGGTGAATTCGTATTAGTTATAGAGGGAGCGCCGCAGGCCGCTCCGGAGATTTACACGGTGGAGTCCGCCGTCGCGAAGGCAAGAGAATTCACAGATGGCGGAATGTCGAAAAACGAGGCGGCAAAAAACGCGGCAAAGCTCACCGGAATCAAAAAGAGCGACATATATAAAATCCTGACGGAGGAATAATAATGGAATATTGGTACTTGTGGTTGCTTCTTATCGTCCTGTGCGTCATTACGGTATTTGTACTTAGCAAAGCCTCGGCGGCGGCTAAAAAGCACAACAACGAGCGTGACGCTCTTTTGAGAGAATATGACAGAAAGAAAGCTCTCAAGGATGAGTTTTCATTCTTAACGCGTGAAAAAGCGGAGAGTTCCGACCCGGAAACCCTATTCGAGGGCGTTTCGGCGGTCTTACAGGCAAAAACGGAAAAGGCCGAAGACCCTGAAAAGGTATTCGGCAAATTTACAGAGACGCAAAAATACATTTACACTCTATACTATTTTTTAGAGGATACCGAGAGCGATTCCCTCTCGTTCTTTTTCAGAAACAACGGTGAGCCGCTGACATCTCTCGCTTCAAAGGCACTCTGTGCCGTCGGCGAAAACGAGCTTTCTTTGATTGCCGAAAAGGAATTTTCGATGTACGATGAAAACAATGAGGAAGTCTCCGTGGACAAGGACGAAATTGAAAAACTTGACGGCGAATTCAAGGCGAAGCTTCAAAAGCAGCAAGTTTTAAACAGCATAAAAACATATATTATAAAAAATATCGATATGCTGTCTTAAAAGAGGGAGAAGCTCATCCGCGGCTCTTTTCCGCCGCTAACTCGGCAGCTCTTTTGCGTATCAGCTTTTCCGAATGCTCCACAACGGTTTTTACGCATTTCGGTTCGGCGATATTCTTTTGCGATTCCTGATTTGCCTCGGCCATCAGCTCCCTTATTATATCCGTCATCAGCACGCTGCCGAAGACCGGACTTGTCTCGCAATCGAGCGATATCCACTTTTTCGGAATATAACCGCCGTTTGCGGCGCAAACAGCCATACGGTATATCGAAAGCGCAAAATAATCCTTCAGCTTTTCCGGCGAACCGCAGTTTATCATACTGTCATTGAGCATAACGGACGCGCGAAAAAGCGTACTCGTGCGGTATTCTCCGTCCTGCACGGTATCGGTCATATCAAATTCCTCGCTCAGAGAGCGTCTTGTATCGACCTGACCTAAGAGGTAATCACAGCTCACGTCAAAAAAATTCGACGCGCGGCACACAAAGTCAAGGCTGCACTCCCTTATACCCTTTTCATAGTGCGACAGGAGCGACTGCGACACACCGAGCATTTTTGCGGCGTCCTTCTGGCTCATACCGCGCTCCCTGCGAAGCTTTGTCAGCCTTGCGGCAAATACGGAATTCATAAAATGTCCCCCAAATATTACAAATTGTATTATAATTATATATCAAATTAGACTGTTTGTACAGTATTATCCCCCGGAAGGAGCAAAGCAAAATGAAAGCTTATAAAATTCACCTGATCCGCCATGCCATGACAGAGGAAAATCTTGACGGCAAATATATCGGTCAAACCGATGTGCCGGCATCCGAATATGGGCTCAGGCAAATCAAAGACATCATAGATGAATACGGCGGCTATCCCGAGGTTGACGCGGTGGTTTCAAGCCCCTTAAAGCGTTGCACGGAAACCGCAAAGCTCATATATCCAGACAAAGAGCCCATGATTTTAAACGGGCTTATAGAGTACGACTTCGGCGAATTTGAGGGCAGAACCGCCGACGAAATGAAGGATGACGATGCCTTTAAAACTTGGCTGTCGGGTGAGCACCCGGAAACGCCCGTACCCTTCGGCGAAAGTCAGGCGGCCTTCAACGAGAGAGTCTGCTCATGCTTTGCCGGGCTTATCGACGGAATTATAAAAGCCGGCGTAGAATCGACCGCGGTAATAACCCACGGCGGAGTTATTATGTCGCTTATGACTGCATTTGCCATACCGTCGCTGCCCATGCACGAGTGGATGGCACCGAACGGCACGGGATATACCCTCAGGATAGACCCGTCCGTGTGGAGCCGCGGTCAGAAGCTCGAAACCTTTTCAGAATGCCCGGCCGTGGCGCTTTCCGACGACCAAGAGCGTGAGTTATGGGACTTTTACCCGACAGAGCGAGACGACGAATACGATATAACCGAGGATGTGTACGGCGATAGCCCCGATGAGGACGAGGATTTCTGGAAGGGCTTATAAGCACTTCTTCTGCACGGCAGGTTTTTTCGGCGCGGTGATTATATAAAAAATTAACGGGCAGCATAAAGCTGCCCGTTAATCGGAGAGATTCTGTACGGTCTCTTTTTAGAGGAGAAACTTAAAAAACATCAAAGACGTCCGCAAGGGGAGGCTCACTTTATCTCCCCCGTCTTTGTTCTTGTATTATAGCATTTCGGTTTTTAAAAATCAGCAAAAGTGCAAAAATGTCGAAAAATGGGTACATAAATGTCGAAATTTGTCGAATAAGAATCGGTAAAGCGAGAAAAAGCTTTTGCTCACGGATATTTTAAGTCTGAAAAAAAGGATGTAAAAACTCGGTTTTTACATCCTTTTAATGCTTTTACGGCCGTTTATTTATCTTCCTCGGACGGGTGCCAGTTAAAGGTATAATTCATATTGTCTGTGCAGTTAAAGGTCACGGTTCTGTCGCCTATATATGAGAGACTCCCCTCGCCCTTTGCATAAGATGTTATCGTCATATTCTTGTAGAATTCAACCTTTGCCACCTCGTCGGTAACGGCGTCAAACGTAGCTATTATCACGGGTGAATTGTATGCAACCTCATAATCCGACACCGAAAAATAGCTCTCACCCTTTTTAAGCTCGGACAAAATCGCACTTTTGTCATGCGGAGAAAACGCGTGTGCTACGGCAGACGGGTCATTTTTGAGCGTTATTATAATTGTGCGGCTGTAAGAAACGGGCACGTTGTTTTCATCGGTGTCCTTTTCATATGTGGGTGTGAGCGAAGTAATTACCGACTGGACATCGTCCATGGTGAGGCGCGAGGCACAGCTGTCTCCAAGCAGATAGACCTTATCGGTAAGGTCCGTACCCTGTTCAAATTTTTCGCCCACGGCCTCGGGGAAATAATCATCCTTAAGCCCCTTCTGAACAAAATCCTTATAGAGCTTGAAGGCGTTTTTGAGAGTCTTTGACTCCTCACCTGATATTTTTACGGTGTCGTTGTCTATCCAAAAGTCCTCTTTCGGTTCGGTTTGCGGTCTCTCGGTCTTGACTCGGTTAAAATTTTCGTTGAAATAATTGAGTACCGCCTCCGAATTATCATAGAGCAGAGCTTTTTCGCTGTCGGAAAGAAGATTCATTATGCCGTCAAATATATCGCGGTTATTATCATAATAACGAGAGCGAATGTCATTGTAATTGAGCTGTACCGTACTGTCATCGTTTATATCGTCGGTATTCTCAAACAAAGCCGTCAGATCGCTTATTTTATCAGGTGAAAAAACCGGCTTCAGCTGTGCGTATGTAAACGTAAATTCTGCGTCGTGAAGATCTGTTTTCACATATGCTTTTTCAGGCTCATCGCCTCCTGCGCCGATGCTGCACGACGAAAACATTGCCGCAATAAGCACAAGTGCCGTAATGACGGATAATAATTTTACGGTTTTTCCCATAATAACGCCCCTTACAATAATATATAAGTATACTTTTTCATTGTAACAGATTTTTCCGGATTTAACAACAGAAAAAAACAAAAAAATGCGGGACGCTCTTTTTCGCGTTCCGCATTTCATTTCGATTATTTTAAATCAATATTCGTCCTTTAAGCCCTCGCTGTCATAGAGGAACGCGGTTTCAAGAAGAATGTTGATGCCGGCCTCGATGGTTTTGGGGTCAAGATTGTCGGCTGTATCGCCTCTTGTGTGGTAATATCTCGCCGGAGTGGGGTCCATGGCAGCCAAAGCAACCGCCTTCATACCGCCCTGCTGAATTGCCGCAGCGTCGGACGAGCCGAAGAATACGCTGCTGTACGGAAGATTGTAGCCTGCGATATCGCTCGCGTGCTTAACCATGGCCGCAGCCTGCTTGTCAAGCTTTACGGTGCCTGTCATATCCTTGTTGTAAACGCCCATATCGTCAAAATCGCGAAGGGTGTCGGTTCCTACGAACACAGTCTCGACATCGTCCTCGCCGCAGTGCTTTTTAACGTACTCCTTAGCCCCGCGGAGGCCTGCCTCCTCACACGCCATGGAAACACATACAACCTCGGTATTTTCAAATCTGATGTCATTTGCCGCCATATAGCGCAAAACCGACATAGACGCGAACACACCGGTGAGATTGTCGTTAGCACCGGGAACACAGAGCTTCCAGTTTACAAACATACTGCACATAAGTATGGGAATAAGGCAAACAAACAAAACAACTATTGCCGTAACCCTTACGCCGTTCGGAACATCAAAGAACGATACTATTGATGCCGCAAGAGTAATGGCAATTGCGCCGAATGCGAGGGCTATCATAGTAGTGAGCAGCTTGCCGCCGCCGAGATGAGTAAAATACCATTCGTAAGCGGAGTCGATATGTCCGCTGAATACAATGCGGCGCTTTGTCTCGCCTGCCGCTTTTCTTGTGCAGACTACATTGTAAGTCTCTCTTTTCGGAAAAAACGGATCGAGAAACTTTTTATAAAGCAGAAACTCAAAAAACGTGAATATGATTGCGAGAGATGTGAGCACTACGGAAACAACGGAAAACGCCGTTGACGCGCTCGGCAATACGTCAAAGTAGCTCAAAAGAGTCAAAATTACCGAGATCGTCATAAGAATTACATCAAGCGGCACCCAGCCCATAAACGCCTTCGGGTGAAGCTCAAATTTCTCCTTGACAACAGAGTCGGCTACCTTTGACATGGAGTCCGCAACATAGTCCTGAGCCTTGCGCTCATTTTCTTCTCCGGACGGGCGAGGACCTATATCCTTGCAGACCTTTTTGATTTCGCGAATTGTGTAATTCGTCATTTCCCTGACTTTTGAGGGATAATTCGGATTGCTTTCGCTTGCTTTCATTAAATCAGCTCCCTAAAGTTATTCCCAATTCACTTAATTTACATTTGTCTATTATTTTAGCACACTTTCTCGGATAAGTCGAGAAAAAATTTTAATTTGACCGCACGGGAATGATGTTTTTGCAAAAAACAGCGGACACCGTTTTTCGAAAAGTCCTTTAAAGCAATCATTTAAGCTTATCGAGCGGCAGCTCGTATGCAGGAATAAATTCATCCAAAAATATATGCGCTTCCCTGCATTCGCTCTCGTCGAGCGCTTTTCTTATTGTCCTTTCGGCATCCTCAAATTCACAGTTTCCTGCCTTGCGTTCTTCTATGCACTTGATGTAGGCACTCAGCTTATCCGCCGCCTTTATCAGCCGCCACAGCTCCGCGTCGCGTTCCTCCTTGAAAAACAGCGGTGAAAACTCCTCGCTCAAATCGTCCGGCAGCATATTCAAAAGCCTTTGGCAGGCCTCCTTTTCGACCATACCGAAAACGGAGCGCATCTCGCTGCTGTAATATTTTACGGGAGTGGGCATATCTCCCGTTATGATTTCGGGGGTATCGTGATAAAGCCCCAAAAGAGCGGCGCGCTCGGCATTGTATTCTTTGCCGAGTCGCTTATTTCCTATAACGGCGAGGGCGTGCGCTATTGTGGCAACCTCGCCCGAGTGCTGACTCAAATTTTCATATGTTGTGTTGCGCATAAGCGCCCAGCGGTTTATATATTTGAGCCTTGAAGTAAACGCAAAAAACTTGCCTTTCATAAATATCTCCTTTAAAGAAAAATCAGGCTACCCCAAAACTGAGATAGCCTGTGTTAAGCCGATTATCAATAATTACGATTGCCGGTATGATACCAGAGTATGTAAAACTCCGTATCGTTGCGGTAATAAGAATCGTAATTCGAGGTAGCGTCGCCCCTATAGAAGCCCGCAGTCTGAAGGCCGTTCTCAAAAGCGTTCGCCATTTTTCTTGAACGCATTCTGATTTTAAGGCTCATAACCATTTCATTGGGATTTACGGAGCCCATCTTAAAGCCGGTGAGCCACCAATGGCCGCCGCCCGTCCACGCATCGCGATAGAAAAATCTGTTCTTCACGGCATATGTATTAGGAGTCAAATACAAATCGTAATACATATTGAGCAAATGGTCGTTGTCGGCACAATTGTAAAGCTTATCGTTGGTCTCGGGGTCCTTTGTGTAAACGCCGACCTCACCGCCGCCGAAGGGGCCGTACTGACCCTTCCAAAGCTGAATTCTCCAATCAAGACCGTCATAGTAGAAATCAACGGTCGTTGTGAGGTATCTCATATTGCCGAAAATTGCTGCGTACTTGTCATACTGACTGATAAAGTTGGCGTCTCTCTGCCAGGAATCCATAAGCGAATAAAAAATGCCCTGCTCTGCATCGTAACCGAAGCCCATATTGTTTACAAAAGCAGCCAAAGTCTCGGGATCGGCGTTCGCAAGAGCACCGAGCACCGCAGAGCCCAAAGAGCCCATAGAACTTGCGGCGCTGTTTCCGCTTGCAGATGTTGTGTTGTTAAAATCAGGCGTTGTGACCGACGGAACATTCAGCGAGGACGAAGCTTTTGCCGCTGCCGCGGTTGCCGCCGTGGTTTCACCGCCGGTGGTCTCTTCGCCGGTTGTGGCCTCGCCGTTTTCGGCTGTGGTCACGGGGCCCGCTATAACCTGATTACTTCTCGTTATTTCCTCGTCGCCGCCCTTTTTTGACTTGCATGACGAAAAAACACAAGCTATCATAATAAGCGCAATAACTGCGGATGTTATCCTTACAGACATACTTTTCATTTTATCACCATCCGTTAGATTATAAATCAAGAGTATTATTGCACACTTGATTTGTAAAGTCAACAGATAAAGCAATTTTAATTTGCCTATCTCTGTCTTTTATAGTATAATTGAACAATAAAATTTTAGGTGGTACAAAATATGAGCGAAATAAAAGACATCGGGCTTTACGAATCCGGTGAAAGAAAAATACAGTGGGTAAAGGCGAATATGCCGCTTTTGCGCGCACTCGAGGAGGAATTTTCGGCAGACAAGCCCTTTAAGGGGCTTAAAGTTGCGCTGTCGGTTCACCTTGAAGCCAAAACCGCATATCTCTGCCGCGTTCTCGCCGCAGGCGGCGCAAATATGTATATTACGGGCAGTAATCCGCTCTCAACTCAGGACGACGTTGCCGCGGCACTCGTAAAGGGCGGTCTCAATGTATTTGCAAAGCACGGCGCATCGGCGGAAGAATACCACGCGCACATCGAAAAAGTCCTCGAATGCGGCCCCAACGTGATAATCGATGACGGCGGCGATCTCGTAAACACCATTCACAACGAATACCCTGACCTCACAAGCGGCGTTATCGGCGGCTGTGAGGAGACAACTACGGGAATTATACGCCTCAAAGCCATGGAAAATGACGGTAAGCTTCGTTTCCCGATGGTTGCCGTGAACAACGCTAAGTGCAAATATCTGTTTGACAACCGATACGGCACGGGTCAGTCCGTATGGAACGGCATAAACAGGACAACAAATCTGATAGTTGCCGGTAAAACCGCGGTCGTGGCAGGCTACGGCTGGGGGGGGCAGGGGGGTGCAAAGGGGGCTCTCGAGGTGCGGCAAGGGCGTTGCAATGCGTGCCAAAGCTCTCGGCGCAAAGGTGATTGTCACGGAAATTGACAAAATCAAGGCGATGGAGGCGGTTATGGACGGCTTCTCCGTAATGCCTATGGTTGAGGCGGCGAAGTACGGCGATTTCTTTATAACCGTGACCGGATGCGACAATGTAATCACCGAAAAAGCATTCCTCAATATGAAGGACGGCGCAATAGTTTGCAACGCAGGTCACTTCAACGTGGAAATCAACATCGACGACCTCGAGAGGCTCGCGACGGAAAAGGAATTAAAGCGCGACAACATAATGGGTTATAAAATGCCGACAGGCGCATGGGTAAATCTCCTCGCCGAGGGCAGACTCGTAAATCTTGCCGCAGGCGACGGCCATCCTGCCGAAATTATGGATATGAGCTTTGCCCTGCAGGCACTCTCCGCGCGCTACGCCGTTGAAAATCGCGACAAGCTTAAGGTTGGTGTAAACGTTGTTCCGGAGGAAATAGACTGCCGTGTTGCGGAAATGAAACTCGCGTCATGGGGTATAACAATTGATGCACTCACCCCGGAGCAGGAGAAATACATAAACAGCTGGAACGTATAATATACAATATATAATCGGGGACTGTGAAATTCACTTTTTACAGTCCCTTTCATTGACAAAACGCGGTTATTCTGTTACAATTCTATGCGTTAATATTTGCGCCAATAGCTCAGCTGGATAGAGCGTCCGCCTCCTAAGCGGAAGGTCGGGGGTTCAAATCCCTTTTGGCGCGCCACAAGCAATGCCGAAAGCCTTTGTTTTCAAGGGCTTTCGGTTTTTTTATTTTTTGCTCAAAGATAATGAAAATTAAAAAGCTTGTTCTGTGCTAACGAGATCAAAAAACAAACTAAAGCTCTTGATTCGGTTGTCTTTCCGATGACCTTATGTTCGATTGTATATTGCAATCGTTTTGCGGTTCGCCACATTTTTACACTTATTGAAATTTGAAAATTGTAACAGAGTACATATCGTCAGAGGACCTAAAGAGTCGCAGTCAATGTGAACTGTGGACATTTGTTTATTCGTATAATCCGGTGTAACAAGGTAGGGGGTAATCGTTTTGACAATCTTTGCATAGTGCGATAAATCTCTTTGTTGATGTTGTCAAAAACTTATCTTTATGATAAATAATATGAAAATTTCGGGTGAAGCTCAATCCTTCAACTTTGACAGTATGAATCAAGCCTTGTCGCAGAGCCGGAAGGATCATTCGATGGGGTAAAACGGCAATTCCCAGTCCGTTGATTACCGCGTTAACAAGTGCGGTCGTGCTCAAAGATTCCCATACCGGTATAACATGAATGCCGGCTTGTGTGATAACACGTTCAAAAACCTCACGCGTTCCGCTTCCTCTCTCTCGTAAAAGAAATCTCCGCCTTTGAAAATCATCTATGGAAATAACTTGACCTTGCGACCATCCTTTATTTGGAGCGCATATAACGCTAAGATAATCTTCCATGTAGGCTTCTGAAATAATGTTGGGATTATGTGCAATGCCTTCGATTAACGCACAATCCAATTTGTTTGCCAGTATTTTTCGCTCCAAGCTTTCCGATTGCTCGACAGTTACTCTGACATCAATTCCCGGGCATACTTCGGTAAATGCCTTTACATAGCACGGTAAGAACTGTGAGCCAATGGTGATGCTTGCACCGATGCGAATAATTCCTTTAGAATCCCAATCACGCAGTCCTGTTTCCATATCCGAAAACAAGTCGGATATATGTATCGCATATTGAAGAAAGTGTCGCCCTACATCGGTGATTTGCAACCTTCGACCAATTCTGTCAAAAAGATGCACACCGTAATATTGCTCCAGTTCTTTAATAGCAAGGCTGACTGCCGGCTGTGTCATATGCAAAACTTCAGCTGCTTTTGTTAAATTATATCCATTTTCGCATACAGAACGGAAAATTACCATGTGTCGTATCGTCATAAAGTTCTCCTTATAACAAATTACTTATTGTTTCTGTTAAATTATATTATTTTAATTATTATAAGTCAAGTGATATAATGTTAACAAACAAAAAAAGGACGGTTTTTGGACGTGAGCAGCTTGCAAAAATATAGAAAATTGTTTTTCTCTACATTCAAACTGAGTGCTTGCACCTTTGGTGGCGGATTTGTAATAATTCCCTTGATGCGAAAGAAGTTTGTGGAGGAGCTTGGTTGGATTGAAGAAGATGAGATGTTGGACTTAACAGCAATCGCTCAGTCTTCACCGGGAGCAATTGCTGTTAATGCGTCGATTTTGGTGGGATATCATGTAGCAGGACTCCCCGGAGCTATGCTCACAGTGTTGGGGACAATATTACCGCCGCTTATCACAATTTCCATAATATCCATGTTCTACCAAGCATTTCGAGATAACGCTATTGTGAATATGGCGATGGCAGGAATGCTTTGCGGAGTGGCAGCGGTAATCTGCGATGTTGTAATCAATATGGCAAAAACCATTTTTCAGAAAAAGCGAATATTGCCTGTTATCGTTATGCTCGGATCTTTTGTTGCTGTTCGCTTTTTCTCTGTGAATATCATAATTATTATTCTTGTCTGTGGTGTAATCGGAGCGGTGGACACATGGCATCAAGGAAAAGCACGGAAAGAAGGCGATAAACAGTGATATATCTTGAGTTATTTTGGAGCTTTTTTCAAATTGGACTATTCAGTATTGGCGGCGGCTATGCCGCTATGCCATTGATTCAGAATCAAGTGGTTGATATTCATTCTTGGCTGACGATGACGCAATTTGCGGATATTATGACAATCGCAGAAATGACACCCGGCCCCATAGCTATCAACTCCGCAACATTTGTAGGGATTCAAGTCGCAGGATTGCCCGGAGCCCTTATCGCAACCATTGGGTGTGTGTTTCCATCTTGTGTTATTGTAGTAACTCTTGCCTATATTTATTATCGTTTTCGTAGTCTGAATATGGTCCAGGGTGTACTTTCCGGACTTCGTCCCGCGGTCATTGCAATGATCGCATCGGCTGGTATTTCTCTGTTGATTATGGCGTTTTATGGGCAGAGAACGCTTCCTAAGGATTTGGCATCTTTAGATGTAATTGCGGTGATTATTTTTGCCATTGGTTTTTTTGTTTTAAGGAAGTGGAAACCAAATCCGCTATGGGTTATGGCCGGTTCCGGCGTTGCAGGAATTATCCTGTATTCACTCGTATAAGAAGATAGGAGGAACAGTTATGCAATACACGATAAAGGCAGGTGTTCTATATAAAAAAGAACCGCAGCGTGCTTTGGCAAGAATAAAAAGCTCGTTGATCAGTCCGCAAAGAAAGATTTTCAGCGTCGCAGACGACGAGTTGCTTTTAACGGCAGATATCCGTCGCCCAGACAAGTCAAAAGCAGGCTTTAGCGATGTAATAAATCGGGAATATATACTGACCGGCAACGGAAAGCAGATAATCTGCTCTGCTCGTCCCGGATATGCGGATGGTGATGATCCGAACATAGTAGGATGGCCGATTTGCAGAATGCCAAGAGTTGACCATGCAAGCATTGTTATGAACGGCGAAGAATATCTTTTGACAATGCACAACAGCCAGAATTATTCTCTGAAAGACACCAACCATACGGAAGTTCTCCGTATTATGCACAAGGGCATCGCAGGAGGATGGGATGTGGAAGATATTTGCGATATTACTCCGGAAATTATTTGTGGTATATTTGTCTTTTGCAGATATATAGAGCAAGAAAATGAATTTCTGATTGTGTAGAAAAAGTATCGGTATGAGTAAGTGTTTAATTGGAAACCTGTTCGGTATAGGGACCGGCATATTGAGTAGCATGGCGTTATCATTGCATTTGCTAATATCATGCTAAAATGAAGAAAAAAACGGCATAAAATTAGCAGATTTCATAAGAGAACCGATTAACACTATAATTTCGAAAAAGCCGGTAAAATCAAGGATTATTGAGGATTTCGAGAGAATAAAAAACGTCCCTTAGAGGCTTCTCCTAAGCGGAAGGTCGGGGGTTCAAATCCCTTTTGGCGCGCCACAAGCAATGCCGAAAGTCTTTGTTTTCAAGGGTTTTCGGTTTTTTATTTTTGTCAAAAACGAGAAAAACGAAAAAGCCGCAGTTTTTATTGTCTGTTTTCCCGTCTGCTAATGGAATTTATGACTGATGTCGTCCGCCTTTCGGGCGGATTTTTTTATGTTATCCGATGCGTATTTTTATGATTGAAAAATTTAAAACGAGCAAAAGTGCGCATTTACGGTTCAATAATATTGCATATTAGATAACAAAACGGGCACACTATAAGCACAAACGCTGAATTTTATTGCGCGATATTGACTGTATTTGAACGTTTTTGTATAATTAAGGCGCAACAGAGATATCGGAGGTGTGAATATGCTTACAACCGACAGAAGAGCGCAGATACTTGAAATTCTGCGTCAGAACGGCTCGGTTACCGTTTCAAAGCTTGCCGAAGAATTCGAAACAAGCGAATCTACGATAAGGCGTGACCTTTTGGCTCTTTCCCAGCTCGGGAAAATAAACAAGGTTCACGGCGGAGCGACTGTTCTCGGGCAGGAATTTCTCCACAACGAGGAGGATTTCGACAAAAAATCGCTGATGAATATAAACGAAAAGGAAGCAATAGCAAAATATGCCGCATCGCAGATAAATGATGATGATTTCGTTTTTATCGACGCAGGCACAACCACCTTTCTTATGACGAAATATATAACCTCTTCCAAAGCAACCTTTGTAACCAACGGAATCGCCCACGCAAAGGAGCTAACGGCCAATGGCTGCAAGGTTTTTGTTATCGGCGGTGAATTAAAAAGCACAACCGAGGCAATCATAGGCTTAGTAGCCGCTTCAAATCTTCAGAAATATAACTTTTCAAAAGCGTTCATCGGAACAAACGGAGTCAGCGAAAAGCAGGGCTTTACAACCCCGGACACCGAGGAGGCAATGCTGAAAGCCGTTGCCATAGAGCGAAGCTTTGTAACCTATGTGCTTTGCGACCACACAAAGTTCGGAAAAGTTTCGGCGGTATCATTTTCACCGGTTGCAGCGGCGTGTATAGTCTGCGACAAATGCGATGACGAACAGCTTAAATCAAAAACGGTAGTGAAGGAGGTAACTGCTTAATGGTTTACACCGTTACTCTGAATCCGGCTCTCGACTATGTGATGAAGCTCAAAAATCTTCGAACCGACGACATAAACCGCACGGACGGCGAAGAAATCTATTACGGCGGAAAAGGCATCAACGTGTCGGTCATACTCACACAGCTCGGAATTCCCAACACGGCACTCGGCTTTCTCGGAGGCTTTACCGGAAAAAAGCTTGAAGAAATGCTCAAAAACGACAATATCAACTGCGACTTTAATTATCTTAAAAACGGCGATACGAGAATAAACGTCAAAATCAAGGCCGACAAGGAAATTGATTTGAACGCCTGCGGCCCCGAAATCACAAAAGAGGATATGCAGAGCTTTTTAAGAAAGCTTGACGGCATAAAGAGCGGAGATTACCTTATCCTCGCAGGCTCTATCCCGAATACCCTCCCCGATGACATTTACGAGCAAATACTTGAGAGAGTCGGCGACAGAAATATAAACTGCGTGGTTGACGCAACGGGCGATTTGCTCAAAAACGTACTCAAATACAGACCGTTTTTGATAAAGCCGAATCATCACGAGCTCGGCGACCTGTTCTCGGTCCAAATTAAAAGCGACGATGACATTGTAAAATATTCGAAAAAGCTTCAGGAAATGGGTGCTAGAAACGTGCTTGTTTCAATGGCAAAAGACGGCGCAATGCTTACGGACGAAAACGGAAGCGTCCACAAAATAGGCAACGCAAAGGGCAAACTCATAAACTCCGTCGGTTGCGGAGACAGTATGGTAGCAGGCTTTACGGCAGGATATATCAAGACCGCCGACTATTCCTACGCTTTAAGACTCGGCTCGGCGTGCGGAAACGCAACGGCCTTTTCAGAAAAGCTTGCAACCCGTGAAGAAATTGAACGCGTCTTTAACGCGGAGTATAAATAAGGAGGAATACTTATGAAAATCATCGACTTATTAAAAAAGGATGCGATTGCTCTTAATGTTTCTCTCACCGACAAGGAAGAGGCAATCGACAAGCTGATTTCCCTGCACGAAAAGGCAGGAAATCTTGCCGACAAGGCGGCGTACAAGGAGGCTATTCTTGCAAGAGAGGCTCAGGGCTCGACCGCAATCGGAGAAGGAATTGCCGTTCCGCACGCAAAATCGGACAGCGTAAAGACTCCCGGTCTTTCGGCGATAACGGTTCCGAACGGCGTTGATTACGGTGCTCCCGACTCCAAGCCCTCGGACATTTTGTTTATGATTGCCGCCCCCGTTGACGGAGATTTACATCTCGAAATACTCTCCCGTCTTATGGTAATGCTTATGGAACCGGAATTTTGCGCGGCTCTACGGGGCGCAAAAACGACGGACGAATTTTTGGAAATAATCGACAAAAAGGAAGCGGAGAAATACCCCGAGGAAGCGGTAAAACCCGAAGTAAAGCCGAAGGGTTACAGAATACTCGCAGTTACAGCCTGCCCGACGGGCATAGCGCATACCTATATGGCGGCAGAGGCACTTGAAAAAGCGGGCGAAAAATTAGGCTATCCGCTCAAAGCCGAAACCAACGGCTCCGGCGGTGCTAAAAACGTGCTCACAAAAAAGGAAATCGAAGAATGCGACGGAATAATCATTGCCGCAGATAAAAACGTCGAAATGGCACGTTTCGACGGCAAGCCGGTTGTAAAAACCTCGGTTTCAAACGGAATAAACAAGCCCGAGGAGCTTATCAAAAGAATCGTTGACGGAAAAGCCGCGATATATCACGCCGACGAAAGTGAAAAGCAGCCTATTGATGACGACGAAAAGGAAAGCGGCTGGCACAAGCTTTATAAGCATCTCATGAACGGTGTTTCGCATATGCTCCCGTTCGTTGTCGGCGGCGGAGTTCTCATAGCTCTCGGCTTCCTGTTCGATACGCTTGCAGGCAATGCCGATGTCGGCGGAACCTTCGGCTTCACAAGTCCCGTTGCGGCAATTGTGTTCTGGATAGGCAAAGCGGCATTTGCGCTTATGCTCCCCATTCTTTCGGCTTATATCGCATCGTCCGTTGCCGACAGACCGGGTCTTTTGCCCGGTATGATAGGCGGCGTATTTGCGGCAAACGGTTACACCTTCAGCTCACTGATTGAAAACCAAAGCCTTGCCGGAGACGACAAAGCGGTGTCGGGCTTCCTCGGTGCTCTGCTCGCAGGCTTCCTTGCCGGTATTATTGTAAATCTCCTCAAAAAGGCATTTTCTTGGCTTCCGAAATCAATGGACGGAATAAAGCCAGTATTTATCTATCCTCTTTTCGGCACGCTTATCATGGGTCTTCTTATGTGTCTTGTAAACCCCGTTATAGGCGTTGTCAACTCCGCTCTTTCCTCGTTCCTCTCGTCGCTCGGCGATACAAGTAAAATACTCCTTTCCATAGTACTTGCGGCAATGATGGCAACGGATATGGGCGGCCCGTTCAACAAGGCGGCTTATGTTTTCGGCACGGCTGCAATAGCCGACGGCAACACATGGATTATGGCGGCTGTTATGATAGGCGGTATGGTTCCCCCGATTGCAATCGCACTTTCGACAACCTTCAACAAGAAGAAGTGGACATCGGAAGAAATCAAATCAGGCCCCGTAAACTATCTTATGGGTCTGTGCTTCATTACGGAGGGTGCTATCCCCTACGCCGCTTCCGACCCGGTCAGAGTTATCCCCTCATGCTTAGTAGGCTCTGCTGTCGCAGGTGCTCTTACATCACTGTTCAACGTTACATGCCCCGCACCTCACGGCGGAATCTTCACATTTATAGTATGCGACCATCCGCTTCTCTATATCGTAGCCCTTATTGCAGGCTCGGTTGTCGGAGCACTGATGCTCGGTCTTCTTAAAAAGGATCGTAAAGAATCCGTATAACAAACAATCAAGAACCGTGCCGAGGGGCATCATCCTCTCGGCAGGTATTAAACATAAGGAGAATTATTATGGTACAGAAAACTTTTACAATCACTAATAAAATGGGACTTCATATGCGTCCGGCAAACACCTTTGTAACGGAAATGTCTAAATTCTCTTCGGAAGTTGACATTGTTTTCGGAGGTAAAAGGATCAACGGCAAGAGCATTATGAATATAATGGCAGGCTGCATCAAATGCGGAAGCGAAATCACCGTAGAGTGCAGCGGTGCAGACGAAAACGAAATGCTCAAAAAAGCCGAAGAGCTTATCACATCGGGCTTCGGCGAAGAATAATATTGCCGCGGCTTAATGAAAGGGTGGGTTTAATGCTTAAAGGAATCGGCGCATCTCAAGGCTTCGGAATCGGCAAGGCCGTCGTTATAAGGGACACAAACCTTGACTATTCATCCGTAAAATTTACCGATTCGGATCATCAAAAAAAGCGTCTGCACTCGGCAGTCGCCGACTTTTCCGACGAAACAAAATCACTTGTGGCGGAGCTTAAAAAGAATGCCGGAAATAAAGAGGCGGAGATACTCGAGGGACATCTTGTTATGCTTGAGGACCCGTTTATGCTCGCACAGATGGAAGAAGCAATCGACAACGGCTCTGTTGCCGAAGCGGCGGTTGACAGCATATGCACAATGTTTATCAATATGTTCTCCGGCGTTGACGACGAGCTTACGCGCCAACGCGCCTCGGATGTAAAGGATATAAGAGACAGCCTTTTGCGCATTCTTCTGGGTGTAAAAAGTGTGGATATTTCATCCGTACCGAAAGGCTCTGTTCTCATCGCCAAGGATTTCACCCCGTCCATGACGTCACAAATAAACAGGGAAAATGTTTCCGCAATTATCACCGAGGTCGGCGGTGTTACGAGTCACAGCGCAATACTCGCACGTGCCATGGGCATACCTGCCGTTTTGTCGGTCGTCAATGCGGTTGAAAAAATCTCGGACGGCGATATGATTATTGCAGACGGCTTCAAGGGAAAAGTATTTACAGACCCCACAGAGGAAGAGCTTGAAGAATACAGAACCAAGCAGGCGGCATATCTGAAGGAAAAAGAAAGCCTCAACGAATACTTTTCAAAAGAAACCGTTACAAAATCCGGCGTAAAAAAACATGTGTACGGCAACATCGGCAAGGCTGAGGACGCACAGAACGTATTGCAAAACGGCGGCGAGGGCATAGGCCTCTTCAGAACGGAATTTCTGTTTATGGACAGAGCCTCTCTTCCCACGGAGCAGGAGCAGTACGAAGCATATTCAACCGTCGCAAAGATAACGGACGGCAAGGAGGTTATCATTCGCACGCTCGATATAGGCGGAGATAAAGCGATAGATTACCTTAAAATCGAAAAAGAGGACAACCCGTTTCTCGGACACCGCGCGATAAGATACTGCCTTGACAACCCTAAAATTTTCAAAATTCAGCTTCGTGCGATTCTCCGCGCAGCGGTTTTCGGAAACATAAAGGTTATGCTTCCGCTTGTAACGACACTTGACGAGGTTCGCAGAGCAAAAGCCCTTATCGAAGAATGCAAAGATGAGCTTAAAAACGAGGGTCTTAAATTCGCCGATATTCCCGTGGGCGTTATGATAGAAACTCCGTCGGCGGCAATAATTTCCGATTTGCTTGCAAAAGAGGTTGATTTCTTTTCCATCGGCACAAACGACCTGACGGGCTACACCATGGCCGTTGACAGAGGAAACGCCGCTGTTTCAAAGCTGTATGACCCGATTCAGCCTGCGGTTCTGCGCCTTATCGAAACGACGATCAAAAACGCCAAAAAGGCAGGCATCCCCGTCGGAATGTGCGGAGAAGCGGCAGCCGATACACGTCTTATTCCCTTGCTTTGCAAATGGGGGCTTGACGAATTTTCGGTAACGCCATCTTCGATATTGCACACAAGAAAAAGTATATGCGAATGCGAATAACGCTAAGTCTCCCGCATCTTATTTTATATAATCAAGCAGCTGAGCCCTCGTGAAGCACCTCAAAACAATATATTTTGATACAGAAACGGCCAAAACCCCTCGGATATGCGTCTGCATTATCCGAGGGGTTAAGTGCATTATTATATGAAAAACCGTTTATTTTAAGCAAGACCTACTCATAACGTGTTAATAATCAACATTCTCTTGCTTTTTTGTATGCTATATGATATTATTGGTATGCATACTAATAATATTATAAACAGGTGATATATTTGCGTAGAAACAGCAGTGAAACAAAAAGAAAAATCTTAACGGCGTGCGTTCGGTTGTTTTTGGAGGAGGGCTACAAAAGCACCTCCGTCAGTCGAATAGTCGAGGAAGCAGGCGTCGCAAGGGGCAGCTATTTAAATCTGTTTCCGACCAAGGACAAAATCTTGCTGGATTTGACCGAATCGATGTTCGGCGGCCAATTTGACGTGGCGAGGAGCATTGCGGACAAAAAGCTGCCGCCCGTATACGCCTATGCGGTGGAAACATCTCTTCAGCTCACGCTAACGGAGCTTAACGAGAACCTGCGAGAAATCTATATTGAAGCATATTCTCAGCCCGACACGGCGGAATTCATCTATCTGCACACCACGGCGGAATTAAAGCAGATTTTCGGAGCAAATTTCCCCGATTACAGCGAAAGTGACTTTTACGAAATGGAAATCGGCACGGCAGGACTTATGCGTAACTATATGGCTCGCAAATGTGATATTCATTTCCCGTTGGAGCGCAAGCTCAGCAGGTTTCTGGTGGCATCAATGAGAGTATATCGTGTACCGGAGGAAGAACAGGCAAAGGTGCTTACTTTTATCGGCTCGATTGATATTCGGGAGCTTGCCGTCACGGTTATGCATAAGCTGTTTGCCATGCTTGAAATGAAATATGACTTTAAGCTGTCTACGGACGGCGAAACGGAGGAAAGAAGATGAGAACAGGAAAAAAACTGCTCACAGGTATGCTTTTGGTACTTTTCATTGTTTTTGTCGCCGGATGCGGCAAAACGGCAAAAACCAACGCCGCACTGCCGGAGGTGCGCAATAGCGGCACGGCAATCCAATGGAGATACCCCGCCGAAGAAGAATGGCGCGACCTTGTGGCGCTTACCGAGCTGCGAGGTGCTGCCGGGGAAAACGGCAAGGACGGAATTAACGGAGTTGACGGGAAAGACGGTAAGAACGGAATAAACGGCGAGAACGGAAAAGACGGCGTTAACGGCAAAGACGGCGTTGACGGTAAAAACGGTACCGACGGTAAGGACGGTATAAACGGCACCGACGGAAAAGACGGTGCCGACGGTAAAGACGGTAAAAACGGTATAAACGGGAAGGACGGCATTAACGGTAAAGACGGAGCCGACGGCAAGGACGGCATTAACGCCAAAAACATAGAGGTGCGGCGAACCGAAACCCACATACAGTGGCGTTACGAGGGCGACGAGTGGCAAAATCTTGTTGCGATAGCCGATATAGAGGGCCCTGCCGGGCAGAACGGAACGGACGGTGCAAACGGAAAAACTCCGGAATTTCGCGTAAGCGAAAATATCCTGCAATGGCGTTACGTCGGCGACGAAATATGGTTGAACCTTTACGACCTTACCGCATTAAAAGGTGCGGATGGCAAGGACGGAGCCGACGGTATAAACGGTAAAGACGGAGCCGACGGTAAGGACGGAATAAACGGGCAAAACGGCTCTGACGGCAAAGACGGTAAAACACCTTTTATCGGCGAAAACGGCAACTGGTGGATCGGAACGACCGATACGGGAGTGAAAGCCACAGGAGTTGACGGTGAAAAAGGAGACAAAGGAGACAAAGGAGACATCGGTGAAAAAGGCGAAAAGGGTGACAAAGGAGATAAAGGCGACAAGGGTGATGCAGGTCAGAACGGCAGCTGTTCGGGATATTTTTACGGAGAGGCAAACTCTCCGAGGACAGTACTGAATAACAGTCGTGTCAATATTTCTGTCTACGAAAAAATAAACAAGGGCGGCTTGATTTCATCCTACAGGAATAATATTACCCTCAAAAAAGGACATATTTACAATGTCTGCTTAAGCGGTTCTCTCGAAGTTGGTTCAAACGAATTTAACAACAGCGGCAATTACTCTATTCAGATGACAGACGGTTATGATGACGATCTGTGCAGGGAGCTTACACGAATAAAAAGGGACGGGACAAAAATACCGTATACCAATGATCAACATTCCTTTAATTTCAACAGAATGTATGATGCGTCAAATAAAGACATTACATTGCAGTTGTGGTTTGAAAATTCGGCATACAATACTTATCTCGGTGGCTTCAGAGGTACTATTACAATAACTGCTCTTGACTGAGCCGACATACACGAAAACGGAGGTAATAGAATATGAAAAAACGAATACTTAGTATCCTGCTCGCCTTTTGTATGATGATGAGCTTTGTACCGATGATGGCAAGCGCAATTGAGATTTACATTGACTTGACCATTGTCGGTCAGGCAAACTTAACGCTCGAGGTTGTGTCGGGCGACAGCATTGACAATATCAAGGAGAAAATTCAGGAAAAAACGGGCTTTTCTCCCGATGCGCAAAGACTGTTTTTCGGCGAAAAAGAGCTTGAGAACGGGCGCACGCTGGCAGATTACAATATTCAGAAGGAAAGCACACTGAGCTTGCGTTTGCAAAAGACGATACAGCTTGGCGCAGACGCACTGAATAAAACCGTAAACACAGCGAGTGCACCTATCGTGTATTTCGGGCAAAACCACGAAAACAAGCCTGCCGCATGGCGAGTTATCGGCTATGACGGAAACGGTGTTGCCGCCGCAGCAGGAAAAACGACCTTACTTGCGGCAAATAACATGGGGTTGTCAAAGTTCGGTGCGAGCAACGCTTATGCGGACAGCGCGTTGAAAGAGGCAATAGACGCGCTTGCGGATAAGCTGACGGCGAAAGAAACCGATGCTGTTGAAAAACGGACCCTTGCAAGCGGAAACTACGATGAGGAAAATACCGACGGTGTAGCGGGTCCTGCGGTAAGCAATGCTGTTTTTTGGCCGCTTTCCTCAAAAGAGGCTAATGCGGTAAACAACGATTTGCGTGTCGTGGATCCCGAGCATCCGGGTTGGGCGTCAAGCTATTGGTGGCTGCGCTCCCCAGACGAAGACTATTCCACTGCCTTTGTGGCTGGTAGAGGTGAAGTCCGCTACTATGGTGGATACTCTACTTCCAAGGAGTTTGGCGTTCGTCCCGCTTTCGACTTGAATTTGGACTCTGTCCTTTTTGCATCTGCCGCCGTGGGCGGCAAGCCCGAAGGAGGCTTGACCCCGATTTCCGAATACAGCGGCAATGAGTGGAAATTGACCCTTTTAGATAGTAGCCGCAATTTTGCCGTAACGGAAAAAGCTGTCAGCGGCGCCCCCGACGATACCATTACGCTGCATTACACCGGGGCGACCACAGGGATAAATGAATATATCTCCGCCATCATTGCGGATAACAGCGGCACACAGTATTACAGCAGAGTAGCACAGCCTACTGCCGAAAGCGGAACGGTTGAAATCAAAATCCCGTCCGACCTTGCGCCGGGCAGCTATACCCTGAAGGTCTTCAGCGAACAGTATAACGGCGATTATAATACCGATTATGCAAGTAACTTCACAGACATTGCGCTGACGGTGGAAAATCAGCCTGACGAGCAGTTTACCCTCAACCCCGGCGGCGTCTATTACTTTGACCTCTCCGGCGCAAACATCCCCGGAACGGCAAACGGCAGTCTGCCGGACACGACGCTCCACTATGTTCCCTTTACTTATGCCGGAACGATAGAAGCCTACAAACTCACGTCTGCGATGGCGACCACCGAGGAATATGCACAGCAGAACAAATACGCTCACAGCCTGTTTGTGGCGGACTATGCCGTAACGCTTAAGGTAAACTGGAATAACTTAGATACTGCGAGTCTGATTTTCGGCAAAGATTATGCCAGCGGCGGCGTGGACTATACCCTGCGCGCACCGTCTGTGGGAAGTGGGTTTACCGGTTCAGGCGATTCAGAGTGCGGTACGCCCCAAAGCAATGAGTGGGACGCGGTGCTGGACAAGAACAGCGGATATATCCAAAACTGGAATAAAATATATTCGTGGGGGCAGGACACATCAAGTTACGAATCGTGGTATCGTGCGGTTCGCGGGTACGGTTCGGCCCGCTACTGGAGCTACTACTATGCTGCGTCCTCCGACCCGCGCGGCGGTTTCCGCCCCGTCCTTGAAGTCCTGAACTCTGACACACTGGGCTCTGACGGGATGAAGGTCGTTACCCTTGACCTGAACGGCGGCAAGCTGGGCGGCAGCTCCGAGGATATTCAGATCATCGTGAAAAACGGCAGCGCATTTACCGCTCCCCTGTCCGACGGCATGACCCGCCCGGACGGAAATACAGGCAGCTACTTTATGTGGCTTGACGGCAATGGCAATTCCTACGAACCCGGCGACAGTGTTCCGGCTGATGTGACGACCCTGACGGTACAGTGGACAGCCCCGACCTATACCGTGACACTGCACGCGAACGGCGGCACTATCAACAGCGGCAATGTCACCGGATACACCTATGGCGTGGGCGCAACACTCCCGACAGCCGACGATATGACCTATACAGGCCACACGTTCAAGGGCTGGTATGACAACGAGAGTCTGACCGGCTCCCCTGTTACGGCAATCGGCAACACCGAAACGGGCAATAAGGAATACTGGGCGAAGTGGGAGATCAATCAATATACCATCACAGTCAAACCCGAAAACGGCAAAGCGGATATTACCATAACGCAGGACTACGGCACGGCAATTACCGCACCTGCCGACCCGACAAGAGAGGGCTACACCTTCACGGGGTGGGACACGGAAATTCCCAAAACCATGCCTGCCGAGAATATAACGCTCAAAGCGAGATGGAAAGACATTGAAAAGCCGACGGGCGAAATTATCATAGGCACAAATAAATGGCGCGAATTCTTAAACAAGCTGACCTTCGGTCTGTTCTTTAAGGACACGCAGGAGGTAACGATAAACGCTTTCGATAACAGCGGAACTGTGTTTGTCTCTTATCTGGTGACAAATCGGGACCTCTCTGAGACGGAACTCGGCTCTCTTGTGTACCGTGCGTATGATGAGCCGTTTTTAATAGAGCCTAACGGAGAATATATTGTTTATGCAATGCTCGTTGACGAGAGCCTTAATATAACATATCTTCGCTCCGACCGCATAACGCTCGATAATATCCGGCCTGTAATCGGCGGCATTGAAAACGGCAAGACCTACTGCGAAGCACAGACAGTTACAATTGACGAGAAGTATATAGATACAGTTACCGTAAACGGCACGCCGGTCGAGCTTGACGAGAACAACAGCTTTACTCTCTCTCCTGCGGACGGCGAACAGAAAATCATTGTCACCGACAAGGCAGGCAACACCGCCGAGGTGACCGTGACGATAAACGGCGGGCACACCTTCGGTGAATGGGCATCGAACGGCGACGGCACGCATAGCCGTGAATGCACCGTGGACGGCTGCAAGAGTGTTGAAACAATGGCTTGCTCGGGCGGCAAGGCAACCTGCACCGAAAAAGCGGTATGCGAATACTGCGGCAAGGCTTACGGAAAGCCTGATTCAAACAATCACACCGACTTAAAGCACATCGATGCAAAGGCGGCAACGAAGGCCGCCGAGGGCAATATCGAGTATTGGTACTGCGGCGGCTGTGATAAGTATTACAGCGACAAAGACGGTATAAACGAAATTAAAAAGGCCGACACGGTAACGGCTAAGCTGCCGGACAATCCGAAATCTCCCCGAACCGGCAATGCAAGCGACCTCGCTTTATGGATTTCCCTGCTGCTTGTCAGCGGCGGCGTAACAGGCGTCACGGCGGGCCTGCGCAAAAAGAAAAAACACAAAGTATAATTTTTCGTTTCCCTTTTCTGCTTTTACGGCAGTAAAAAGCCTCCATTATTAAGACGGAGGCTTTCGTTTATTGCGGCTTATGCATATTCTCGATTTTTTTAATGTATTCGGTGCTGTTCTCAAGAAATTTCCGAGTATCGAAGGACTCGTTTTTAAGGCTGTTTTGAATAATAATACCATCGGAAACCATCAAAATAAGCCAAGTGAAATAGTCGGCAGAAACAACGTCTGTTCTCTCGGCTATTTTTGCCGAAATGAGCTTTTGGAATTCATCATAGCGATGAATCAGCTTAGCTCTGATTTCCTCGTCGCCGAGCAATGCCGCGTCAAAGAGGTGAAGCCTGAGCCCGGCATAAGCTATATTTCTCTCGATTACATAATTTACAAGACGGTGCGGCGAGGTATCCTTTTCCTTGTTTTCCGTCCATTGTATCAGCTCGTCCCATTGGCGCGAAAGATAGCGGTCGGTAACGGCAAAAAGTATTTCGTTTTTGCTTTTATAATAGTAATACAGCGTGCCCTTCGAAATATTCGCCTTTTCGGCTATTTTCGCAAGAGTCACCTCCGAAAAGGAATTTACCTTTAAAAGCTCCTCAGCAGTATCAAGTATGATTTCGTTTATATTTTCGGGTCTTTGAGCTGCCATAATACCCTCCTGCAAAATTTCTTAAAGTATAACACGAACAATCGGCAATGTCTACAAAACAATATTCACAAAAAAAATACACAAGAGTGATTTTTTTAGTTAAAAGTATTGACAAACGCTTTTTTCGGAATTATACTTGGCTTATGAGTCGGTCAGTTAACCGACATATTTTTTATGCACAGTCGGGCGCGTGACCGACTGCAAGGCTGATTAAAAGAGGCTTGAAGTTATGAACATATCATCAATTAACAAAAAATTGAAAAAGACTTTCGGCGGAAAATTCAGTGCTTCAAAGGAGAACGGCTCGATTTTTGTTCGAGGCAAAAGCTCCGATTGGGGCGAAATCGTCGCGGCTTGCCAAGCGGCGGGAAAAAAATTCAGCACAACGCATATTGTCAACGATATTGTTTACACGGGCGAGCAGCCCGCTCCGACGCGTCTGCCGTCTCTCAAGGATGATTTCCTCGAGGGCAGAACACCTGACGTGCTTGTTATCGGCGGCGGCATTTCAGGTGCTTCGATAGCAAGAGAGCTGACTAAGTGGAAGCTTGACGTTTTACTTGTAGACAAGGAGGCGGACCTTGCACTTCAGGCGTCGGGACGCAACGACGGTGAGGTGCACCCCGGAATCGACCTCGGCAAAGGCTCGCTCAAGCACAAGTACATTCGCCGCGCAAACCATATGTATGCAGACGTTTGCCGCGAGCTTGACGTTCCGTTTAAGCAGGTAGGTCAATATGTGCTTTTCCGCAACGCCGCGCTGAAGCCGCTTATCGGTCTGTATGCTTTTTGGCGGAAGCATCACGACGGCATAGAGGACACCGAGATAATCTCGGGCAAGGAGCTTATGCGCCGCGAGCCGAACCTCACACCGGAAACAAAATTCGCAATGTATAATCCGAGCGCAGGCTGTGTTTGCCCTTACGGACTCACCATAGCCTATGCCGAAAACGCCGTTCAAAACGGCGCGCAGGTAAGCCTTAACACCGCCGTGCTATCCATGGAGGTGTCGGAGCATAACATCATAAGCGTTACCACCAACAGAGGCGTTATTCATCCGAAAATCGTTATCAACGCCGCAGGTGTTTTTGCCGAGGATATTGCCGCCATGGCGGATGACAGATTTTTCTCGATTCATCCGCGCCGAGGAACCAACTCGATTCTTGACCAAAAAGCAGGCGCATATATGCACTCGGTAGCCTCCGTAAAGGACATAAGCGTTCACGGTAAAACCCATTCAAAGGGCGGCGGCATATTGCACACCGTCCACGATAATCTTCTCGTCGGACCCGACGCCGTAGAAACGGTTGAAAAGGAAAACACGGAAACACGTGCCGAGAGCATTAAAACCGTCTTCGACAAGCAGACTCAAACAATGCCGGCGCTGTCAAAACGTGATATAATCACTTATTTCACGGGCGTTCGCGCTCCTACCTTTGAGGAGGATTTTATACTTGAACCCGGCAGAAGAACAAGGAATTTGATTCACGTAGCCGGTATTCAATCCCCCGGACTTACAACCGCTCCCGCGGTTGCCGTCGATATGGCGGAGCTTGCGGTCGATATGCTCGGCAAGACCGAGACGGTTGAAAAAAACAACAATTACAATCCTATTCGCAAGGGCGTTCCCGTGCTTCGCGAAATGGACGACGATACAAGAGAAAAAATGATAGCCGAAAATCCCGACTACGGCGAGATTATTTGCCGCTGCGAGCAAATCAGCAAGGGCGAAATTCTCGACGCTTTGAAATCCCCGATATGCGTTCCGACGGTTGACGGTATCAAAAAGCGCATAAGACCGGGAATGGGACGTTGTCAGGGCGGCTTCTGTTCGCCGCTTGTCACCAAAATAATTGCCGAATTTCTCGGCGTTCCGCTGTACGAGGTTAAAAAATCCTCGGCGGAAGCGGTGATAACATACGGCGAAACAAAGGTAAACGAAGGAGGCGAAGAGTGATGACGACAGGTAACTATGACGTACTCGTTGTCGGCGGCGGTCCTGCCGGACTTGCGGCGGCGATAAGCGCTCACGATAACGGTGCCAAGGTTCTCCTTCTTGAAAGAGAGGCAAGGCTCGGAGGAATACTCAAACAGTGCATTCACGACGGTTTCGGTCTTCATCACTTCGGTGAGCAGCTCTCAGGTCCTGAATACGCCGAGCGGTTTGAGGATGAGCTGTACAAACGCAATATCGAATACAGCACCCTGACGTTTGTCACGAAAATAGACAAAAACGGCGACGGAAGCTTTTCGGTGCATACCGTCGGCAGAAGCGGCGTTTCGATATTTACGGCAAAAGCGCTTGTGCTGGCTACGGGCTGCCGCGAGCGTACCGCCAAGCAGGTATTTATTCACGGTACGCGTCCTGCAGGCGTTTTCACGGCCGGAACCGCACAGCATTTTACAAATCTGCTTGGGCTTATGCCAGCCAAAAAATGCGTAATTCTCGGCTCGGGAGATATAGGACTTATCATGGCGCGCCGGCTTACGCTTGAGGGTGCAAAGGTTCTCGGCGTTTATGAGGCAAAGCCTACACCGTCGGGACTTACGAGAAACCTGCATCAATGCCTGCACGATTATGACATTCCGCTGCACCTGTCGCACACCGTCACTCGCGTGTTCGGAGTTGACAGGCTCGAAGCAGTTGAGATTTCAAAGGTTGACGAAAATATGGCTCCGATACCCGGCACACAGAGCCGTGTCGAATGTGACACGCTGATTCTCTCGGTCGGATTGATTCCCGAAAACGAGCTTGCCGAGTCCGTCGGAGTAAAGCTTGACCCACGCACAAAGGGTCCCGTATGCGACGGTCAGTGTATGACGAGTACCGACGGCGTATTCAGCTGCGGCAACGCTTTGCACGTCAACGATTTGGTTGACTTTGTTTCGCAGAACGCCGAGCAGGCGGGAAAATCAGCCGCTGCTTATTCGGGCAGAGAAAGACGGCTTATTGAGATAACCCCTGGTGACGGCTTATTGTACGCAGTGCCGCAAAGGCTCAATCTCAACGAGGATAACAGTAAAACAGACCTGTATTTCCGCGTCCGCGAGGAGGAAAACAACTGTGTGCTTCATATTTACGCGGACGGTAAGGAAATACTTAAAAAGCGTTACGCATTCATGCGTCCGCCCGAAATGGAAAATCTCACGATTGATTTCAGCGCATGCGAATTAAACGAAAACAGCCGAGTGGAGCTTCGGCTGGAAAGACTCGGTAAAGGAGACGGTGTAAAATGACAAAAGAATTGGTTTGCATCGTTTGTCCCCGTTCGTGCAGAATGACGATTACATCAGACGGCGACGAGCTCGTTGTGACCGGCAACACCTGCAAAAGGGGCAAAGAATTCGCCGTAAGTGAAATGACCGACCCCCGTCGTACCGTTTGCACAACGGTGCGCACCGCCTTCCCTTCGGTACCGGTTCTGCCCGTTCGCGTATCGGGGCCGATTCCCAAAAACAGAATTTTCGACCTGATGCACGAGGTAAACCGTATCACCGTTTCAAAACGACTCGGACGAGAGGAAGTCGTTGTACCGAATATTCTCAATCTCGGCGTGGATTTGATTGCAACAAGCAATATCCTGAAGGACGAGAAGAAGCGACCTTAAAAAAGAAAGAGGGGAAAATCTTTAATGGAACAGTCACTTGTGCTGACCTTTGACGTCGGCACGCAGAGTGCAAGATGCTTGCTTGTCAATGAGAGTGGAGACTTTGAGGATAAGGAGCAGCAAAAATACAAGGTTCCTTATTTATCAAAACAGCCCGGATGGGCAGAACAGACCCCGGATTTTTATTTTAACATTATAGCCGAAATGTCAAAAAAGGTTATCGAGAGAAATGCCGATAAGCTTGACCGCATAACAGCCGTATGCCTTACCTGCATACGTGACACGGTGCTTTGCCTCGACAAAGACAAACGTCCGCTTCGCGACATAATATTATGGCTCGACGAGCGTGAGGCCGACGAGGACGGACAGATTCCGGCAGCAAAACGCGCATTGTTTTCGCTTGTGGGAATGGGAGAATCGGTAGATATGATTTACCGAGCCTCTACCGGCAACTGGATTATGCAAAACGAGCCCGAAATATGGGCCAAAACAGACAAATACGTTATGCTGCCGTCATATCTCAACTATCTTTTGACGGGCGAGCTTAAGGATTCCGTGGCAAATATGATAGGTCACGTACCGTTTGATTACAAAAACCGCCGTTGGATGAAACCCGGTGCTCTCACGCGCTGCGTGTGCAATGTTCCGTCCGAAAAGCTCTGTGAGCTTGTTCCGTCGGGCGAGGTTATAGGCAAAATCACAAAAGATGCGTCCGAAAAAACGGGCATCCCAATGGGACTTCCGCTTATAGCAACCGGCTCCGACAAAGGCTGTGAAACCATCGGTATGTCCGTTGTAAAATCAAACCGAGCGGCAATTTCCTTCGGCACGACCTCAACCTTACAGATGGCGGTTAAAAAATATTTTGAACCGCAGCCTTATATGCCGGCTTATCCGGCTGTTCCGAACGATATGTTCAATCCCGAATTCGAGGTCTATCGCGGATTTTGGATGATTTCGTGGTTTATAGAGCAGTTTGCCGCGAAGGATAAAGTTGACGCCGCCGAGGAGGGCGTTTGCATAGAGCGTTATCTTGACGATAAAATCAAGGATATTGAGGCCGGCTCCGGCGGACTTATTTTACAGCCGTTTTGGACTCCGGGCATCACGAACCCGAACGCGAGCGGCGCAATTATAGGCTTTTCGGATTTCCATACGCGTTATCATTTGTATCGTGCCATAATAGAGGGCATCTGCTTAGAGCTGTACCACGGGCTCGTTAAAATGCAAAAACGCTCAAGCGTCACGGTAGATGAGCTTTATGCCGGAGGAGGCGGCTCCAGCAGCCCGGTCGTATGTCAAATTGCTGCAGATGTGTTCGGCTTGCCCGTACACCGTATTCAGACTCACGAGGCAAGCGCAGTCGGCTGTGCCATGGTCGCGTTTATTTCACAGGGCGTTTACGGTAGCTATGAGGACGCCATAGAGCATATGGTACATAAAAAAGACGTATTTATTCCGAACGAGGAAAACCACCGAACCTATATGAAAATTTACGGCAAGGCGTATTCTCACCTTGCCTCAAGATTAAAGCCAATAGAAAAATACCTACATCATTTTCAAACAGGAGGACACTGATAATGAGTACAAAACCGTATAAGGGCTTTGAGCCTAAATGGATGCTTCAGAGAGCACCTGAAAACAGCTATCGTTCAATTTTCCGCTGGGGCGACCCCGACTTCTTCAAATATCCGAAGGAGAGCCTTTACAAATATGTTAAAAAACGCTGCAATCTCAAGGACGAGGAGTTTATGCAGTATAATGACGATTTGGGTCTTGACCCCGTAAATCTCGGTGAAGAGCACGCTCCGAAGATTGACAAAAAGCACGTAAAGGCCATTGCCGCAATAGTCGGCGAAAAGAACGTCTCACAGAGCGACTATGACCGTCTCGCCGTTTCCTACGGACAGACAATGTACGATCTTCTCAGAATGCGTCACCGTCGTTTTGACTCTCTTCCCGACCTCGTTGTTTTTCCGGAGACAAGCGAGCAGATTGAGAAAATCGTAGCCTATGTCACAAAGAATAAAATACCGCTCTATGTTTACGGCGGCGGCTCGTCGGTTACAAGAGGCGTTGAGCCCATTAACGGCGGCGTTTCTCTTGATATGCGCCGCAACTTCAACAAGGTCATTAAATTCAATGAGACCGACCAGACCATTACCGTTCAGGCAGGTATGTCCGGACCGAAGCTTGAGGAAACGCTTCAAAACGCTCAGAGCCTTTTCGGTGCAAAGCGTCCGTACACCTGCGGTCACTTCCCGCAGTCGTTTGAATATTCCTCCGTCGGCGGTTGGACCGTCACACGCGGTGCCGGTCAGAACAGCACCTATTACGGCACCATAGCCGATATAGTTGTTTCGCAGAAATACGCCACACCGATAGGTAAAATCGAGACAAGTCACTATCCGAGAGAGGCAACCGGACCTAATCTCAATCAGGTCATGATGGGCGGCGAGGGTACCTTCGGCGTTCTTACCGAGGTCACGCTCAAGTTTTTCCGCTGGATGCCCGAAAACAGAAAACGCTTTTCTTATATGTTCAAGGACTGGCCGACAGCTATGCGCGCCGCTCGTGAAATGATGCAGTGTGAGTGCGGTTTCTCCTCTGTTTTCCGTCTTTCAGACCCGGAGGAGACTTCATTAATGCTCCATCTTTACAACGTTGACGAAACGCCGCTTGAGCCTCTTCTTGATAAATTGGGCTACAAGGACTTTGAGCGCTGTCTCTTCCTCGGATTTACAGACGGCGAAAAGGGCTTCTCAAGAAACGTTGCGCATAACATAATGAAAATTGCCGTTAAGCACGGCGGTATCCCGATGACCGGCTACGTATGCAAGGGCTGGGAAAAGGGCCGCTTCAACGACCCGTATCTTCGCGATACACTCATGGATTTCGGCTTTATGATCGATACGCTTGAGTGCACGGTCAACTGGTCAAATATGGCTCGTGTTCACCGTGAGGTTCGTGAGGTTTGCCATAAGCTTCCGAACACAATCGTTACAACTCATATGTCGCATTGCTATCCGCAGGGCGCCAACCTCTACTTCATCTTTATGACTAAAATGCAGGACGAAGAGGAGTTCCGTGCTTATCACGCAACAATTCTCGACGCCATACAGAAGAGCGGTGCAGCCATCAGCCACCACCACGGTATCGGAAAGATGTTTGCCCCGTGGCTTGAGGGCTACCTCGGCGAAAAGGAATACGGCATAATCCGCACGCTTAAAAACTATTTTGACCCCGATTACCTTATGAATCCGGGCGGAACCATAGGCCTTGACCTTAAGACCGAGGATAAAAAGTATCTGCGTGAGCATACCGAGTATGTTGACGAGCTCAAGGACTGAAAAGGCTGTTGAAGCGCGGCTCAAAGCCGTAACGTCAAGCATAAACACATAAAATCAAGGCTTTCGTTTCACTTGAGACGAAAGCCTTTTTATTGCCGACCACAGAAAAGCTTGCTTTTTGTATAAGCTTTCGGCATTTGCGGCTGTTGACTGTTTGCCGTCGTAATTATATAATAATTTATAACATAATTTCGCCGCATATGTAATATGCCGCACAAGTAAAGAGGTTCATCATGACAGATAAAAGCTATTCAATTATTTTCAGCAGCCCGACAGGCAACACAAGGCTGCTCGCCGACGCCATTCGCGACGCACTGCCGGAGGAAAACTGCAATTATTTCGGAGTGTGCGAAAACGCCGATACACAATCCGACATTTTGTTTATAGGCTTTTGGACGGATAAGGGAACCGCCGACAAGGCGACCTTGGATTTGCTCGAAAAGCTGAAAAATAAAAGGATTTTTCTTTTCGGAACGGCGGGCTTCGGCGGAGACGAGGAGTACTTCAAAGAAATCCTCGCAAATACAAAAAAGAGCATTAGCGGCAGCAACATCACAATCGGTGAGTATATGTGTCAGGGAAAAATGCCGCAAACGGTCAGGGAGCGCTATATCAAAATGAAAAGCCTGCCGAATCCCGTGCCGAATCTCGATATGCTGATTGAAAACTTTGACCGTGCTCTGTCTCACCCCGACGAAAACGATTTGAAAAGGCTGAGGCTCTCCGTGGAAAAGCTGTAATATGAAGCGACAGCGCGACCTACCCCGCTAAGCTGTGCCGCGTATCATATTACTATTGATTTATTGTAAAAATAATGATAAAATATTCAGCATAGCACGTAAGCAGGTGTAGTTTAATGGCAGAACATCAGCTTCCCAAGCTGAATACGGGGGTTCGATTCCCCTCACCTGCTCCATAAGATAAAATCGTCGCACCAATGCGACGTCAATGATTAAATCAATCTGAAAAGATTGATTTTTTTTGTGCGTTATTACAAAGGAAAAGGAAGGAATGATATAAATGAATAATTTAAACAACAATGCAGAGGATAGATTTGTTGTGTCAGATAAAGATATTAAATGGGGTATAAATGGACAACAAAAAACGGAAGAGGAAATTAATAGGTACATGGCAGAAAAACGAAAAAAATTACAAGAAGTTTCTCTTGATAAATATATGATAATAGGTAGTGTTGTCGAAATTCAGGGAAATTTTGATAAACTAATGATAATCGGGTATAAAGTCAAAGATAGAGATGGGAAAATTATGGATTATATGGCTTGCAAATATCCGAATGGTGCAACAGATTCATTAACATTTTTTAATCATAATGATATAAAAAAAATATATTTTGTTGGATTTACTACTGAATATGGTAATGAATATAAAAGCAATTTAGATAATAAAAACGAGGAAAAATGAAGGCTCGTATAATATGTTGGGTGCTGTTGTTGGAGATGTAATTGGTTCGGTGTTACTGACTATGATGAAAATGGTAAAGAGGTTCTTAAATAGATTTGAAAATAATGAAACATTTACTTGTGCATTTTTAACATCTTGTTATACTGGAATGAGAACTGGAGAGGTATTTGCATTAACTTGGGATATATTGATTTAGACAATGGAACAATATCAATCAAACATAATGTTTATGATAAACCTAAAGACGAATAGCAAGACATTAATTAATTGAGAGTTTATATACTCCCCATAATATTGGTTTATTTTGTCGTGTAAATAATCAATATTATTTTTAGTAATTTTCTTAAAAGCTTTATTTATTTATTTCATCAATCATATAATTCATAGCTATATTTTGAGCTTGTTCAATAACTTCTTTTGTTCGTAAACGTGTATAGTTAAGGCTCCAAAAACGGCAAGTATCCTTTGATGCTTGTCGTTTTTTACTTTTTCGCATTTTACTCTCGTCTCGCTTTTCTTTCGTCTACCCGTCGTCCGCTCACTTCATTATTCGCTGTTCACTTTTCTCTCTTCGCTCAACCTCTCCTCTCTTGCAGAGGAAGGTGAGCCTCGTCAAGGCAAGCCGGAGGGATTCTGCCTCCCTTGTAAAGGGAGGTGGGCCTCGTCAAGGCAAGCCGGAGGGATTTTGCGGAGTTATACGGAATTTAAATAGAAAGCAAATTACTTTTTAATCCCTCAGTCTGTTCGCGTTGCTCACAGCCAGCTCCCTTTACAAGGGAGCCTATTAAATCCCTCAGTCCGCTCGTGAACTCGCGTCCAGCTCCCTTTTCAAGGGAGCCTGAATAATCCCTCAGTCTATTCGCGTTGCTCACAGCCAGCTCCTGACGGGAGCCCGTCCCCTTTGTCGCTTCGCGGCATTTCCCCACACCGTGGAGAATCACCCTTTTCAAGGGAGCCTATTACTATCAGAGTGCTTTGCCTTGTAAGTAAAACCCATTAAAAAAGCTCCCCTTGGGGGAGCTTTTCGTTTTTATTCACAGCCGGTACGTCTGAAAAGGTCGTTAATGTGTCTGAAATAATTTTTGTCTATACCGTCTATTGTTTCCTCGGTGGTTCTGAACTGCCAGTTGCCGAACGCTCTGCCGGGAACATTCATACGCGCGTCCGAGCCGAAACCGCACATATCCTGATAAGAAATGACGGCAAGCTTTGCCGAAGAGCGCCACACGGTTTCAATAATCTTGCGGCAGGACGGGCTGTAATATCCGCCGTCGCCCCAGTTATCGCCCGTAAATCCGCAGTAATCAAGCGCAAAGGCTCGCTCTTCGGGCGTTGCCTCCCAAAGCCACGCAAGCAGCGTTGTATTGTCGTGCGTGCCGACATATGCTACGGTATTCAGCGGATAGTTATGCGGCAGATGTGTGCTGTTTCCGCACGGGTCAAAGCCGAACTGTATTACACGCATACCGGGGAATCGAGTTTTATCAAGCAGCTGTGTGACGTCCTCGCCGAACACGCCGAGATCCTCTGCAATAATAGGAACGTCTCCCATTTCTTCCTTTACGGCGTCGAAAAATTTCATTCCGGGCCCCTTGACCCATTCGCCGTTTTTCGCCGTTTTTTCGTCCGCAGGAACAGCCCAATATGACGCAAATGCGCGAAAATGGTCAATTCTGACCGTATCATAAAGTCGAAAAGCGTCCTTTATGCGGCTGAGCCACCAGGCATAGCCCGTTTTTTCAAGCACATCCCAATTATAAAGCGGGTTGCCCCAAAGCTGACCGTCCTTTGAGAAGTAATCTGGCGGAACTCCCGAAACTCTGCGGCGCACAAAGCTACGCTCGTCTATCTCAAAAAGCTCCGTATTGCTCCAAACATCGGCACTGTCGGTTGAGACGTATATCGGCATATCGCCGAGTATTTTTACGCCGTTTTCGTTGGCAAACTGCTTTATGCGGTGCCATTGAGAAAAGGCAATATACTGCTCAAATTTATAAAAATCGGCTTCGTCTTTCAACTCGTCTCTGTTTTTAAGCGCATTTTCGTACCGCGCGAATTTTTCATCCCACTCATACCACGGTTTGCCGCCGAATTTTTCCTTTGCGGCGCAAAACAGCGAATATGCTTCGCACCACGGGTTCTCCTCGCAGAATTTTTCAGTCTCCGCAGATACTTCGTTTTTCTTGTTTTGATACGCGATTTTTAAAAGCTCCCTGCGGCTTTTTGCGGCAAATTCGTAGTCCGCCGTGTAAGGCGAGCCGTAATATACGCTTCTTGCAAGGTCGTCTTCCGACACAAAACCGTCATTTTTGAGCGTGTCCGGGTCAATCAGAAGCGGTGACAACGCAAATGCCGCCGGAGACGCATAAGGTGAGCCGTAAAAATCCGTAGGACAAAGCGGCAGCACCTGCCAATATGAAAACCCCATATCCTTGATACGGCGTATAAACCGTTTTGTCTCTTCGCCCATTACGCCGATTCCGTATTTTGACGGGAGCGACGTGATATGCATTAAAACTCCGCCGGCTCTTGTGTTAAGCATTATATAATTCCCCTTTTTTTAGCCTCGTCTTGATTTATGCCGCTTTGAGATACTCCTCAAGGCACAGGCCGCTCTTATTCATCGCCTTTGCAGCCTCTTTACCGACATAACGCCAATGCCACGGCTGATAATTCATACCCGTTTTGTCGGTTTTATTTTCGGGATAGCGCAAAATAAAGCCGTAATCCTGCGCATTTTTTACAAGCCACGAAAACTCCTTTGTAGAGGCAAAATCGGAGCTTGCACTCACAATATCCATTGACAGACCGAGATTTTGCTCGGAATATCCGCCCGGTAAAATAAACGTGCGCGCCTTTGCGGCGGCGTCGTCATCGGACAAGCCCTGATTTTTATAATAACTCACCTTTCGGTTATAATTATCGTTTTGACGTGAAACCGAGCAATACCCTGCATACGGAGTTAAAACGCAGCCGTCCTTCTTTGCGGCGTCGTACATCTCTTGATATGCTTTAACAACTCTCGAATCAAGCTGCACGCTGCTTCCGCTTATCGCGTTTGCAAGCGACGGCACATATCCGTCGGGCAGCTTATGCCCTGCGTTAACAAGCGTGAGCTCCCAATTGCCCGAGTTCGGGTCTACGGTTTGGGGATTGTTAAAATCGGCTGCCGAAGCCGTAACGGGCGGTGCCGATGCGGTCGTCTCCGGAACAGTTTCAGGGGTTGTCGTTTCCACGGTAGTCTCTTCTTCGGTCGTCTCCTCCTGCGGTTCTTCCCCTGTGGTTGTTTCGCTGATTTTTGCTTCGAGCCTCTCGACGGCAGGGTCCTTTACCTCTCTTTGCCCTATCGTAAGCTCGCCGACTATAAGCCCCGTCATTATAACGGCCAAAATTACAAACAGCAAAAATTTTCTTTTTACCGTCTTTTTCAATCTGACTTTTTTCTTCATATTTCGCGTCCTTTTAAAATCTCTTCTTGATATTTTAAAATGTTTACGTCGGATTGTCAATCAAAAGGCGCATTTCGGCGACAAAATTCAGCCGACGGAGACTTTTTTCTCATCAAAGTAAACGAAGCCGTCAATCCACACATTGATTTTTTACCTTTAAGGCGCTCCGACAATGCGCAAAAAAGACCCTGCGGATTTTACTCTGCAAGGTCTTTTTCCTGTTATGGTTTAAAAATTGGGGTTGCCCAAAATCAAACTCTGATTATTTGTTCTTCTCTGCGATTGCAGCCTGAGCAGCAGCAAGACGAGCGATCGGAACACGGAACGGTGAGCAAGATACATAGTCGAGGCCGATCTTGTGGCAGAACTCAACGGAAGACGGATCGCCGCCGTGCTCACCGCAGATACCGCAGTGAAGTGACGGACGGGTAGCTTTACCGTTCTTAACAGCCATTTCCATGAGCTGGCCTACGCCGACCTGGTCAAGCTTAGCAAACGGATCGCTCTCGAATATCTTCTTGTCATAGTAAGCACCGAGGAACTTACCTGCATCGTCACGGCTGAAGCCGTAAGTCATCTGAGTAAGGTCGTTGGTACCGAAGCAGAAGAACTCAGCTTCCTTAGCGATGTCGCCTGCGGTAAGAGCCGCACGCGGAATCTCTATCATGGTACCTACTTCATACTTCATATCGGAGCCGGCAGCTGCAATTTCTGCATCTGCAGTCTCAACAACGATGTCCTTAACATATTTAAGCTCTTTAGCGTCGCATGAAAGCGGAATCATAATTTCGGGAGCAACAGTCCAGTCCGGATGAGCCTTCTGAACGTTGATAGCGGCGCGGATAACAGCCTTAGTCTGCATCTTTGCGATTTCCGGATAGGTTACTGCAAGACGAAGTCCGCGGTGACCCATCATCGGGTTAAACTCGTGAAGAGAAGCGATGATAGCCTTAATCTGCTCAACGGTCTTGCCCTGAGCGTCTGCAAGCTTCTTGATGTCAGCTTCTTCGGTGGGAACGAACTCGTGAAGAGGCGGATCGAGGAAACGGATTGTTACCGGGCAGCCCTCAAGTGCTTCATAGAGCTTTTCAAAGTCGCTCTGCTGATAAGGAAGAATCTTATCAAGAGCAGCTTCTCTCTCTTCAACGGTGTCGGAGCAAATCATCTCTCTGAATGCGGCAATTCTGTCCTCTTCAAAGAACATATGCTCTGTACGGCAAAGGCCGATGCCCTCAGCACCGAGTTCTCTTGCCTTCTTAGCGTCAGCCGGAGTATCTGCATTGGTACGAACCTTGAGGGTTCTGTACTTATCAGCCCAGCCCATTATTCTGCCGAATGTACCTGCTATGGTAGCGTCAACAGTCGGGATGATGCCCTCATAGATGTTGCCGGTAGAACCGTCTATTGAAATGTAGTCGCCCTCGTGGAATTCCTTGCCTGCGAGAGTGAACTTCTTATTTTCTTCGTCCATATCGATAGCTGTGCAGCCCGATACGCAGCAAGTACCCATACCGCGTGCAACAACGGCAGCGTGTGAAGTCATACCGCCGCGAACGGTGAGAATACCCTGAGAAGCCTTCATACCGGTGATGTCCTCGGGAGAGGTCTCAAGACGAACAAGAACAACCTTTTCGCCTCTCTCGTTCCACTCCTCTGCATCCTCTGCGGTGAATACTATCTTACCGCAAGCAGCGCCGGGAGAAGCACCGAGACCCTTGCCGAGCGGAGTAGCTGCTTTAAGAGCTGCTGCGTCAAACTGCGGGTGAAGAAGAGTATCAAGGTTACGCGGGTCAATCATAGCTACCGCTTCTTCCTCGGTTCTCATACCCTCGTCAACGAGGTCGCAGGCAATCTGAAGAGCTGCCTGAGCTGTTCTCTTACCGTTTCTGGTCTGAAGCATATAAAGCTTGCCGTGCTCAACGGTGAACTCCATATCCTGCATATCTCTGTAATGATCCTCAAGGGTCTTGCAAACATTTTTAAACTCTGCAAATGCCTCGGGGAACTTCTGCTCCATCTCTGTGATGTGCATGGGAGTACGAACGCCTGCAACAACGTCCTCGCCCTGAGCGTTTGTAAGGAACTCACCGAAGAGGCCCTTAGCGCCGGTAGCCGGGTCACGTGTGAATGCAACGCCTGTGCCGCAATCATCGCCCATGTTGCCGAATGCCATTGACTGTACGTTAACTGCGGTACCCCATGAATACGGGATGTCGTTATCACGGCGATAAACGTTTGCACGGGGGTTGTCCCATGAACGGAAAACAGCCTTGATAGCGCCCATGAGCTGATCCTTGGGATCGCTCGGGAAATCCTCGCCTATTTTAGCCTTATACTCATCCTTGAACTGCATAGCGAGCTTTTTAAGGTCGTCGGCGTCAAGCTCTACGTCCTGAGTTACGCCCTTTTCCTTTTTCATCGCGTCTATAAGCTGCTCAAAATATTTCTTGCCGACTTCCATAACAACGTCGGAATACATCTGAATAAATCTTCTGTAACAGTCCCAAGCCCATCTCGGATTGCCTGACATTTCGGAAATTGTGTTAACAACCTCCTCGTTAAGGCCGAGGTTGAGGATTGTGTCCATCATACCGGGCATTGAAGCGCGCGCACCGGAACGAACCGATACGAGAAGCGGATTTTTCTTATCGCCGAATTTTTTACCGGTGATGCCTTCCATCTTTACGATGTACTCGTTTATTTCAGCCATGATCTCGGGATTGATCTCGCGGCCGTCCTCATAATACTGAGTACAAGCTTCTGTTGTGATAGTGAAGCCCTGCGGTACCGGAAGACCGATGTTGGTCATTTCGGCAAGGTTTGCGCCTTTACCGCCGAGGAGCTCACGCATGTTAGCATTACCCTCTGAAAAAAGGTAGCAATACTTTTTTGCCATTGAGAATACCTCCAATTATAAATTACAGTGTTAATGGCTGCCCTCGCTTTAAAGCTATGGGCATTATAAACCGCTTGATATTATAACAGAAAAAATACGGCATTTCCATAGTTTTTGCGAATTTTTTGTATTTCGGCGAAATAAATTAAGCACAAAATACAATTTTGAGCATTTTAGGGGAAAATATGCAAGTTTTACGCCGTTTTTTACGAGTAACAACTGTGCAAATCAAAAAGGAGCCGTAAAAATTACAGCTCCTTTCGGAAATGAAATTATACAAGACCTGCGTACATCTTTAAGATGTACTCCGCGTCAAAGGTCGAAATATCGCCGCTGCGGTTTGCGTCCGCAACATATTTAGCCGTGGGGGACAGCTCCTCCATACCGTTTACGTATCTCAAAGCAAGCCTTGAGTCAACGGGCGTTATGCTGCCGTCAAGGTCCACGTCGCCGAGCTTTGCCGTAAGCGGAGCCACGTAGTGAGTTCCCGCATTATAAACGAGAAACTGCGGATACTCCGCCCAAGTGTCAACGGTCGGCTGCGTTTTCGCCGTCATCGCCCGCACATAAAGGTCACATCCGTTTCTGCGGTAATCAAATATCGCATGCCCGTAATTCTTTATAAACCAGGTGTTTTCGGGAAGCATACAGGTTGAGGCGTCGATAATGCCATCCTCGGAAAGACAGTTGTGCCCGATGTCCCTCGCCTGAACGTAATCGTCGCCGAGAGTCGTTTTAAGACGGGCGCAGGTGGCACCGCCGCTTGTACGGTTTGTCTCTATAACTCCGTCGCTCGTGTAATCGGCGGTAGGCGTAAACGGCGCTATATAAAGATTGTAGTTTGAGAATATGCAAACAGAAGTGCCGCTTGCCTTGGCTCTATGTAAAATCGAAGAAATATTCGCCTGTATATCGTGTATCTCGTCGATTTTTCTCTCAAAGGTCGCCCAGTTGGCAGCTATCACAGAAGCCGAGACACCGCTTTGCTGCTGATTTTTCTCCATATACGCCCGCATTACGGCTTTTGCGTCATTATAGTATTCATCGGGTACAAACGCCCAAAGACTCGGCGTGTAGCCGAAGCCGGAAACAAGGCACTCGGTATAAATGCGGTCCTTATAGGTTCTGCCGCTGCCGTCGGGAAGCTCGGTCTCAAGGAATCCCTCAAGCTTCGGCACCGCAAGCTGCAAAAGCTTGAGTGTGTCAAGAACCTTGCCGAGAGTGTCGGAATTCATACTCTGATTTATAAACGGGATAAGCTTATCTATGCCGACGGCTATCTCGCCCTTAAAGAGACAGCCCACCATATCAAGCCCCGTAAATGCGGAATTGAGCATGGTTATGTTTGAGACGTCGTCACAGCCGTAAAGCCCCAAATACGAAGCCAAAACCGCTCCGCCCATACTGTGGCCGGCAATCGATACCTTGTCGACGTGCTTATCCGCCTTGATTTTTTGAACATACGTGTTTATGTCCGCTGCAAGCTCCTGCATAGATTTATGCCAAGTAAGACCGTAAACGTAAACGTTGTCGGCACCGACTTCGTCGCAGCACGCGTCGACTATATCCTTATCAAAGACGTCTGCCCTTGTGACCTCGTCAAGTCCGTATTGCGATACCGGCTCGGTATATTGGTCTATAACGGTGACGTCGGGGTGCTTTGCCGTGCCGTCGGGATTGCACGAAACCGGCTCGAAAAGATTGTTTGCTATTTCCACTATTCCCGTGCAAAACGTTTCATAATCTCCCTTTAGAAACGCGCCGAGCGGAGCTATGGCGTTTTTCGCCGCTTCAACTATTGCGTCCTGCGACGGCCCCCAAACCTGATTTCCGTCGCCGTCCACCAGCGCATATTCGCTGAAGCCGGCTATTATCAGGATAGGCGTAACCTTATCCTTGGGCTCTGCGGCTGCCGCGGGAACAAAGCAAAGAACTGTCATGGTCAGTGCCAAAAGTATACTGACAAACTTTTTCATCCTGTTTTTTGACATAATTATTCTCCCCCTGCTTTAAACAATTAAGTAGATATTACCATAATTATATCATTTTTGCAATATTTTTTATACAATCAGCTCATAAAATCCGTCTCAACCCTTTTAATTGACGTTTCGGGCGAATATGTCCATTTATCTATGTGACCGTCACTTATAAAATAATCCGCCGCCGGACTTTTGCCGTCACCGGTAAAATAGTCCACGATAATAAGCTTTATTTTCATCCTTTCGGGATTTATGCTTTTTATGTAAACCGCGGCACTGTCGCCTGCGCGCGGCCCTGAGGCGCATTCGGCAAGCCCTGCAAGATTGGGCGCAAGCTCCACGAATATACCGTAATCCTCCACAGAGCGTATTACTCCGGGCACGGTTTCTCCGGGCGCGAATTTTGAAGCATTTTCCTCCCAAGTGCCGAGCAGCTCCTTTTGCGACAAGGTGATTCTGCCGTTTTCGTCTATCGATTTCACAACTGCCTTTATATCCTGATTAACCGAAAAACGAACACACGGATGAGGTATGCGCGACACCGAGATACCGTCTATCGGCATAAGTGCCGAAATGCCAGCGCCTATGTCGCAAAATGCGCCGAACGGCTCAAGGTGCGTCACGCGTGCGTCGATTATATCGCCCGGAATGAGTCTTGAAGTATAATTTGCCGCGCACTCCTCTTGGAGCTTGCGGCGGCTGAGCAGAGCGAATGTCTCACCCCTTTCATTCTCGGAAAATCCCGTTATCACAAAGTCAACGGGCTTATTAACGCGCGATATTATGGCTATGTCGCGAACCGTGTTATCTTCAATCCCCATAGCGCATTCCTTGCGCGGCATAAATCCCTTCATACACGTTAAATCCACGTCGAGATTATGTCCGCGGTCGCAGAGAACCGCGCGCGCCTCAAGCGATTCTCCCGACAAAAAAGCGTTTTTGAGCTCCGCCGGGCTTGAAAGTCTTTTTTCGACGGCTTCGATGTCCGGGCGTGAACCCTCGGGGTAATATTTTTTCATAATTCTCACCTGCTTTGTTTACACTATGCCTGCCGCTTTATAAACACCGTGTCCCTTATGGCAGGTACAACACTATATGTATATGCGGCAGCTCTTCGGTTGAGAATTAACGCGCGATTTTATTTTAGCCCGGCAAGCCTCCGGTTTTGCCGCGACGCAGAACGAAGCGAGCCGCTCAAAACCGTAATAAACAAAGTCCGGAAAATGCAAAAGTGCCGCAAACACGAGGTTTGCGACACTTTTTTACACCATATTCAAATATCACTTTTTAGCCTGCTTTGAGTACTTCTTGAGATATATAAATCTCATAAGTCTTGTCTCAATGGGGTTTATGGGCTTGCCTGCCTCAAACAGTCTTGCGCCGACTGCGGTCTTGCAGCCCTTATCCATTACCATTTCAACCGCTGCGGCATCATATTCGCTGCCCGATACGCAAAGCGCACCGTTGTTGTTAAGAAGAACGCCGTTTCTGCCCTTGAGAGCCTTTACGACCTTCTTAGCGGTCTTTTTTGTGCTGTTGGGATTAAATGTTACCGAGCGAACGGTTGCGCCGACAAGCTGCGCAAAATCGTCAAGAAGCGGCTTCATTGTTTTGCCCGACTTAGACATTGCGACTTCCGCCGGTGTTTTGGTGTGCATAATGAAGTTTACGTCCTTGCGCTTTTTATAGATGGCTCTGTGCATTTCAGCCGAAGCCGGATAATCATTGCCTGCTACAAGCTCACCCGTTTTAATATCTATTCTGACTATCGAGCCGTCGCCGTCTACGGCACTTATATTAAACACGCTGCCGTCACGTTCGCTGTTGCACGGCTCAAATACCGGAGCCTCCTTGGCACTCGAGTCAAAGAGCGAGCCGATATACTCGGCTACGTCGCCTAAGGTCTCGGCTACCTTACCGGTGATGAGACGGTATCTGTTTTTAACGGTAGTTTCGCAGATTTTTTCGAGCTCTGCCGCCACCTTAAACGCCTCGTCGTAATCCTTACCCATGCAAAGAGCACCGTGGTGAGCCATAATTACGGCCTTGGAGTCCGAACGCTTTATAGCCTCGACAACGCCCTTGCGAAGCTTGCCGGTTCCGGGAAGTCCGTATGCCGCAATCGGGACATTATCGCCGACTATTTCGGCCGACGCGGGTTCAACCTCGTTTATATCCATACCGAGCGCACTTATGACGGACGCCTGCATCTGATGCGTGTGAATTACGAAATTAACCTCGGGGCGAAGACGATATGCCTCGGCATGAATGCCCTTTTCGGAGGACGGCTTAATGTCACCCTCATAGCTGCAATCGTCGATATTAACAACTACTATTTCGTCGGGAGTAAGAGTTTCATAGGGACGTCCGCTCGGAGTAATAACGAATCTCTTATCGTCTACTCTGCATGAAATATTACCCCATGTTCTCGCGATAAGGCCGTATTCAACAACCTCTATACCGGCTTTAATGACGAGCTGTTTTGCTTCCATTATATCCATTGTATTCACCTCTTCGTTATTTATAACAAAGCGGGACAGACGGAAAACCCGTCCGCCCCGTTTTCTTGGGATTAAATTCAGTCAGCCTTAACAGCGACGTTTTCAAATACTCTGTCGAAGCAAGCAAGAGCCTGGTCGATCATCTTAGGAGTATAAGCGGCTGAAGTATAAAGACGGCTGCCTGCGAGAGTTACAAGACCCTCTGCCATATAAGCTGCGCCCATATGCTCCATTTCCTTCTGTCTTATGCTGGTCTCGCCGAGAATTGCCGGGATTTCCCACGGTTTCTTCCAGTTAATCTGATAGTGCATTGTGCCGACTGTCTCAAGGTGGCAGATAGAGCCGGTGTTCCAAACTACGAAGGGAAGACCGTGCTTCTTAACGAGCTCTTTAAGACCCACACAAATTCTGTCGCCCATCTGACCTGCCTTCTGGCAAGCATTTGTTCTTTCGATTTCTTCAAGAGTGAAGTAACCTGCGCAGCATGAAAGCGGGTTAGCGGTCATTGTACCGCCGACAAGAGCCTTGTGGATCTTCTTACCGCTCGAATCAAGGCCTGCACCGAGATACTTCATGTACTCTCTCTTACCGCCGATGCCGCCTGCACCCGGATAACCGCCTGCAATAACTTTACCGAATATAGTAAGGTCGGGCGATACGCCGAAGTAACCTTGAGCACCTGCCATACCGATACGGAAGCCTGTAACAACCTCATCGAATACGAGGAGTGCGCCGTATTTGCGGCAAAGACGCTCAACGCCCTTAACATATTCAACGGTGATGGGTGTAGTACCGCTCTCGGGGCCTACCGGCTCCATATAAACGGCTGCTGTGCCGCCGCGGAACTGGTTGAGTCTGAGCTTTCTCTCAAGCTCGTCAAGATCGTTCGGAGTAGTCTCCTGAATGAACATGAAGCAGTTGAGCGGAACACCGTGAGCCTGTGTGAACTTGGTGCCGTTTACGCGGATACCGTAAGCCATCTGATCTGACCAGCCGTGGTAAGCGCCGCCCATCTTTATGATGTTCTTATGCTTTGTAGCAAGTCTCGCGATACGAGCCGCACCCATGCAAGCCTCGGTGCCCGAGCCCATCATACGGAACATATCAACGGTTTCAATGCTGTCGGAAATCTTTTTGGCGAGCTTGTACTCAAACTCGTGGAAAAGTCCGGTTGAGGGACCGCAAGTATTAAGGAGGTCAATAACCTGCTCACGAACAGCTTTCGGGTTGGAGCCGAGAACAGTCGGGCCGCCTGCCTGAAGGAAGTCAAAATACTTGTTGCCGTCAACGTCATAGAGATATGCACCCTCTGCCTTTGTGAAAACAAGCGGGAAGGGATAGTTGAAAGCAAGGTTATGCTGAACGCCGCCGGGGATTATCTGGCGAGCTTCCTCAATCTGTGCTTTTGATTTGAGGCACTTTTTGTTGTAATACTCATCCTCGTATTTTTTAAGAGCCTCCGGCTTGATGGTGTAAATCGGCTTTTTAATAAGCTCATCAAGCTCTTTGTTGACTGCAACAGCGTCATTGTACTCCGAAATTGCAAATCTTGTGTCCATATCGTGACCTCCGTTTAATAAAATTAACGAAACGGTGCTGCGCAAAAGCGGCGCACCATAGATAACCACGTGTAGTGAATTACCGTTCACTTGTAATTATAGCACAAAAAAGACTCTTGTCAACGCAAAAATACGACGCGGCAAACAAATCGAACTCAAAATTGCGGACGTTTAGATGTTTTTTAACTATTATTTGAATTTATTAAACTAAACAGCCGCGAATTTGAAAAAATGACGAATACATCTGTGGGGTGTAAATGAGCAACTACACAATATATTGATGATTACTCCGTCAAAATAAATAATCGATGTGTTAATTATTCGTCAATCTGCCGAAATTTCGAAATTGCGGCAAAAATCGCGGATTTTTTGCATAAATGTCTCTTTCGACTGCCGAATTTACATTGTAGCCGCTTTCAGGCTCCATCAAATAGGGTGATTCCCCACGGTGTGGGGAAATGTCAAAAGGCTCCCTTGTAAA